>Ga0247807_10000235_pt1 | contig 37019 bp, 29 predicted proteins | sample UWRJL074202C1_FD_179931 | JGI IMG/M metagenome (GOLD analysis project Ga0247807, IMG submission 179931) | Plant litter microbial communities from Arlington Agricultural Research Station in Wisconsin, United States - UWRJ-L074-202C-1 | ecosystem: Environmental > Terrestrial > Plant litter >...
AGTCGCGGCCTTCTCCTGGGCATCCGCTCGCGCGAGACGTCTCGCCTCGTGTGCCTCGCTGCGCAGCAACTCGGCAGCGGGAACGCCGGCTCGACGGGACAAATCAAGTACCGGGTCAACTCGCTCCGGATGCGCTGCGAGGTCAAACCGGACGACAGCACTCTCGAGTGCGGCACGTGCCTGCCCGATAGAGCCACCACCCGCGACGGCAATCGCCATGAGATCAAACTCGAGACCGGGAGAGGCGTCTTTGGGCTGCGCCGCGCGCACCATGCGGGCATTCCACCGAGACGCCGCGAGCATGAGTCCACCGCCGACGATCAGGCACAGCAGACCAGGCAGGGTGGTGAACAAAATAGCGATCGTGTTGAACCCGAGCACGAGCCCGAACAGCACGCCGACGAGAGGAAGCGCCATGACCATCCGCGCGGTGGCGACGGGCCCCGCGAGCGCAACCTGAACCTCCCGCTGAGCCTGGGCGAGCGAACGCAATGATGCGGCGTAGTCCCGCAACGACGGCGCGAGTGGCGTGCCCGAGTCAGTCGCGACCGCCCAGCACGCCGCGAGCCCGCGCCATCCGCCTGCCTCGAGGGGTGGAAGAGTCGCCGATGCCGAGAGGATGGCAGAATCTACCGCGTCCCCCGCAGCGACAGCAGCGGGCACCGGCGACGGGGTTGCATCGGCAACGTGCCTCCACGCGGAAGCAGGGGCGACGCCGGCCGCAAGCAGCACCGCGAGGCGCTGCGCAACAGCGGCCACCTCGGCGAGCGCGGGCGGGGCGCGCTTCATCCGCCCAGCGCCGACACGGCTAGCCGATCGGACGCATCGATCGTGAAAGCCCCTACCCCGACAAGGCGTCGTGCGCCATCCACGCGCTCGATGTGAAGCACTGCGCCGAAAGCGCTCACCGCTTGACGCGCAAGGGCAGGCGGTGACAGATCTGCGAGCGCGCCGAGAGCCTCGAGTCGCGCGGGCACATCCGCAAGGGAGTTGGCGTGCAAGGTGCCCGCTCCCCCGTCGTGACCGGTGTTGAGAGCACCGAGCAACTCCCTGATCTCCGTTCCGCGGCATTCGCCCAGCACGAGTCGGTCGGGCCGCATGCGCAGAGCTTCTCTGAGCAGCCGATCCAGGCCAATCCCTCCGGCTCCCTCGAGGTTGGGCTGGCGTGCCTCAAGCGACACGAAGTGGGGATGCCGAACTCGCAGCTCAGCAACGTCCTCGATAGCGACGATGCGATCGGTCGCACTCGCGGTCGATAGCAGCGCACCGAGCAGGGTCGTCTTGCCGCTGCCGCCCGCGCCTGTGATCAACAGATTGGTGCGCGCATCCACGAGGCCACCGACCTGAGCGAGCGGCACGTGCGCGAAGAATCCGGTGCTCTCAAGCTCTGCGAGACTGAGCGGCTCCAGGTGCGGAACGCGGATCGACAGCAGAGTGCCTACCCGAGACAACGGCGGCAGTACGGCGTGAACCCGCACCCCATCGCCCAGCCGGGTGTCCACACACGGCGTGGCTTCGTCGATGTGTCGACCGCCCGCGGCGACAAGCCGCACAGCGAGATCCCGCAACGAACTCTCGTCAAAGAGCGATTCGGGATGTCGCTCTGGGCCGTCTCCACGGTCGACCCAGACATCACGAGGTCCGTTGACAAAGACATCGGTCACCGACGGATCGGCAATGAAACGACTGAGCGGTCCGAAGTCCGCGACGACGGCTCGCTCCCGACGCCGCGCGCCGGCGGGCCTCGCCACAAACGATTCGTCGATCACCCACCCACGCTAAAAGCGCGAGACGCCCCAAGGATTCGACACCCCACCATCCGCGGACAGCGGAGCCCCTCGCGTCCTGTGGAGGAAGAGATGTGGGCTAAGAAGCGTCGCAGTTGCTCAAGTCGGTCTCAGCGAGTGGCTTGCCCTCGGGGATCACGTAGGTGACCCAGAGCACGACATCTTCATCACCCTCGTTGCGCCCCTGGTGCGGATAGCCCGCGCCCTCGATGATCGAGTCGCCCGTCTCATAAACATGAACGCCTCCGGGGTAGATGTCCGCATAGTGCGTGAGCGTTCCCTCCTGAACAACGGCGATGAGCTGGCCGTAGTGGCAATGCTCCCCCGTGCCTGCGCCCGGCGCGATAGTGATCTCGCGGAACGTGACCGTGACGCCCTCGTCCCCGGTAACCGAGACGTTGACGGGGGCATCCTGAGCACCCGCCGCGAGATCGACGGCCACAACCGGCGCCGGGGTTCCCGAGGGCGAAGCCGACGGAGACGGAGACGGAGACGGGGCAGAAACCGGAGGCGGAGACGCCGCACAGGATGTGAGCGCCACCCCCATAACGAGAGCTAGGACGATGGCGCGAGTCTTCACGGTGCTTCCTTACTGTGCGGTTCAGGAGGCGGCGCGACGATACGCCGTTACGCACAGCGTAGCGAGCCAAAAGCTTAAAGAGGGGCGGCGCCCATTGGGGGGAACGGGCGCCGCCACAGCAGCGCAGGATTGGGGGGAATCGCTCGCGCTGCATGCCAGATTTCCATCTGACGCGATCAGTGTACCCCACGGGCACTTCCGCGCAATGGGAGCGGTCTGGGAGTCTAGGATCGAGAAGTTCCCAGTAAAACAGCGACGGGTTTCCTGGCGGCCCCGCGAGATCGATGAGGATCTGATGACCACCAATTCAATTGACAGTCTGCTCCACGAAACCCGCCGGTTTCCACCGCCGGCAGAGTTCGTTGCGGACGCCGTTACCGAGCCCGGTATCTATGCTGAAGCCAAGGCCGATCGGCTCGAGTTCTGGGCGAAGCAGGCGCGTGAGCACCTGCACTGGCACAAGCCGTTCACGCAGACCCTCGACTGGACGAACCCACCATTCGCCAAGTGGTTCGCCGATGGCGAGCTCAACGTTGCGTACAACTGCCTCGACCGCCACGTGCTCGCGGGCAACGGCGATCGTGTGGCCATCCACTGGGAGGGCGAACCGGGCGACAGCCGCAGCCTTACCTACGCCGAGCTGACGGCAGAGGTGAAGCGCGCGGCAAACGCGCTCGCGGCTCTCGGCATCGGCCAAGGAGACCGCGTGGCGGTCTACCTTCCCGTAATCCCCGAAGCCGTCATCGCGATGCTCGCGATCGCTCGACTCGGCGCGATCCACTCGGTGATTTTCGGCGGCTTCAGCGCCGAGAGCATCCGGTCCCGGGTAGCGGATGCCGACGCCAAACTGGTCATCACCGCCGACGGAGGCTGGCGCAAGGGCAAGGTCTTCCCGCTCAAGAACGCGGTGGATGCGGCCCTCGCGAACAACGACTCGAACGTCGAGCACGTGCTCGTCGTGAAGCGCGGCGAGAACGACGTCGAGTGGACCGAGGGTCGCGACGTGTGGTGGCACGACGCCGTCAGCGCTGCCGAGCCCGAGCACGAGGCCCAAGGGTTTGAAGCGGAGAACCCGCTCTTCATCCTCTACACCTCCGGCACGACGGGAAAGCCCAAGGGCATTCTGCACACGAGCGGCGGCTACCTCACTCAGGTCGCGTTCACGCACAAGAACGCCTTCGATCTGCATCCGGAGAAAGATGTCTACTGGTGCACCGCGGACGTCGGTTGGATCACGGGACACAGCTACGTTGTCTACGGGCCGCTCGCCAACGGTGCGACCCAGGTGATTTACGAGGGCACGCCAGATACCCCGCACCCTGGCCGGTGGTGGGAAATCATCCAGAAGTACGGCGTGAGCATCTTCTACACGGCGCCGACCGCCATCCGCTCGTTCATGAAGCTTGGTCGCCAGATTCCCGCGGAGTACGACCTCACTTCGCTCAGGATGCTCGGCTCGGTGGGCGAGCCCATCAACCCCGAGGCGTGGGTCTGGTACCGCGACATCATCGGCGCGGGCAAGACTCCCATCGTTGATACCTGGTGGCAGACCGAGACGGGGGCAATCATGATCTCGGCCATGCCCGGGCTCACGACGCTCAAGCCGGGCTCGGCGCAGGTGCCGATCCCGGGCATCACAATCGACATCCTGGGCGAGGATGGCACGCGCGTCGACCCGCCCAATGGTGGGCTGCTAGTTGTGCCCGAGCCGTGGCCATCCATGCTCCGCGGAATCTGGGGCGACCCCGAGCGATTCAAGGAAACCTACTGGTCGAAGTTCTCGACGCCGGAGAAGTTCAAGTACTTTGCGGGCGACGGTGCGCACGTCGATGCGGACGGCGATATCTGGCTGCTCGGACGAGTGGATGACGTCATGAACGTCTCCGGCCACCGTCTGTCCACGACAGAGATCGAGTCGGTGCTCGTGTCTAACCCGATCGTGGCGGAGGCAGCCGTGGTCGGTGCCGCGGACGAGACGACGGGCCAGGCGGTCGTGGCGTTCGTCATCCTGAAGCACAACCAGGCGGATGCGCAGACAGCCGACGAAGCCAGTGCTCTGCTGCGCGCGCACGTCGCCAAAGAGATTGGCGCGATCGCACGCCCGCGCCAGGTGTTCATCGTGGCCGAGCTGCCGAAGACGCGCTCGGGCAAGATCATGCGCCGACTGCTTCAGGACGTCGCGGAGGGCCGCGAGATCGGCGACACCACGACCCTCGCCGACACCTCGGTGATGCAGATCATCAGCGACAAGCTGAAGTAACGCTCTCGGGAGGTGAGCCGTTCCGCCCTAAAGTCCCTCAGGGAAGGGCGGAACGACTTACCTCAGCAGGTAGCTGCGATAGATCAGGCGGCCTCGTTGGTTCAGGGAACGTACGTGTCTGCGTAGATGAGCTCTCCACCGGAGAACACCCAAGCGACAGCAAGGCCTATTCCGGAGGCGACGAGAACCATCGCGGCGCCCCGCAGCACTCCCCGCTGGCGCTCCATGCGGCCCACTCCGCCGATCGAGCACAGCAACCCGAAACCGATGATGTGCGCAAGTGCCATCGGAAACACTCCCATCACTAAGGTCGTCCCCGCCATCGATGACCCTGCAGCCACGGCTTTACCTTGTTCTGTGACTTCCTCGAGGGACGCCAGTGGAAGCAACATCCACGCGCCGATCATTACGGGAACGCCCACAATAGCGAGAATCCAGAATGCTATTCCGTGTGTGGCGGTCCTCCACCCTCCGTCTCGCGCGGACGCAGGAGGTCGTGTCGCCGAAATAACCATGAACTGGACCTTACAAGCCCCCGTACACAGACGAAAGGTCAGTTGCTGTCGGCGACGGCAACTGACCTCCCGAGCGACGGATCAGGAATAGCTAAGGATCAGGAATAGCTAAGGATCAGGCGTACTCGAAGACGAACTCGATCTCGACCGGGGCGTCCAGGGGCAGAACCGCAACACCAACGGCGCTGCGCGCATGGGCTCCGGACTCGCCGAAGATCTCACCAAGAAGCTCCGACGCGCCGTTGATGACACCCGGCTGACCGGTGAACGAGGGGTCGGATGCGACGAATCCGACGACCTTGACGACTCGCGTGATGCGGTCGAGTGAGCCGATTGCCGTGCGGGCCGCGGCGAGACCGTTGAGAACGCAGTTACGGGCGAGAAGCTTGGCCGCCTCGGCATCCACCTCGGCGCCGACCTTGCCAGTCGCGGGCAGAACGCCGTCGACCATGGGCAGCTGACCCGATGTGTAGACGAGGTTTCCACTCGTTACGGCCGGAATATAGGCCGCGACGGGCTTCGACGTGGCGGGCACGACGAGGCCGAGTTCGGCGAGACGATCATCTAGTGCCGACATCAGCTCTCCGCCTTTACGCGCTTGAGGTAGGCAACCAGGCCACCCTCGGGACCGGTGACGATCTGCACGAGTTCCCACCCTTCTGATCCCCAAGTATTGAGGATTGCGGTGGTGTTGTGGATCATCAAAGGGGTAGTGATGTACTCCCACTGTGGCATCTTGTCGGCATCCATTCAGTCCAAGCACATAGTCGTGCCGTAATCTACAGTCTATGTCTGCCCAAAATCCTCCGCGCAGGGGGGTGCTTTCTGGGATCCTCGGCTTCGTGGGATTCAGCGCACTTTCCGGCCTGCTGGTGACCGTTTTGGTCGCCCCCGCGATTGCCCTCACTGGCGTCACGGCCTCGAGCACCATTGGCGTCTTCGACAGCCTCCCCGAATACATCCAGATCGGCCAGCTGCCCGAGGTCAACACGATCTACGCGGTGTCCAACCGTGAAGGCAACGAGAACGGCTACGTTCCGATCGCCACGATCTACAACCAGAACCGCCAGGAAGTCACCTGGGATCAGATCTCCCCATTCGCTCGGGATGCTGTCGTCGCGGGTGAAGACCGTCGCTTCTATGAGCACGGCGGAGTGGATATTGCCTCCGTCATCCGCGCATCCGTCGGCAACGTCGTGAACAGCGGCATTGAGAGTGGTGCATCCACTTTGTCGATGCAGTACGTGAAGAACACGAACATCCAGGCCGCGCTGGAGAAACCCACCGAGGAAGAGCGAGACGCCGCGTACGAAGAGGCGATCGACACCAACTTCAACCGCAAGCTCAAGGAAATGAAGCTCGCGATCGGTCTCGAGAAGAACTACACGAAGAAGGAGATTCTGGTCGCGTACCTGAACATCGCCAACTTCGGTAACGCCACCTACGGCATCCAGGCCGCCGCTCAGCGCTACTTCAGCGTCGACGCGAAGGATCTCAACCTCGCGCAGGCCGCGAGCCTCATCGCAATCGTGCAGGAGCCTTCGGCTCGCAACCTTGGCGACCCCGCAAACTATCCGGACAACATCGACCGACGCAACGACATTCTCTCGAACATGCTCGATCTCGGGTATGTCACACAGGAGCAGTACGACGAAGCCGTGGCTACCCCGCTCGACGAGACGACCGTTCATCCCAAGCTTCCTTCAAGCGGATGCATGGGTGCTCAGGAGTACGCCCGCTGGTTCTGCGACTACATCGAGAGGAGCGTTCAGGACTTCCCGTTCCTCGGAGCAACTCCCGAAGAGCGCGCGACGAACTGGAAGCACGGCGGCTACAAGCTCTATACGACGCTCGACCTCGATGTGCAGGAGCAGGCGCAGCTGGCTACGTGGACCTACGCCCCCAACACCGAGACTGCTTTCAGCCTCGGCAGCGCGACCTCGACCGTTGAGGCGGGCACAGGTCGCATTCTCGTGATGACCGAGAACAAGATTTACGACAACACCGAAGAGGGCGGCGGGCCGACTACGTCCGCGGTCAACTACAACACCACCGTCAGCTATGGCGGCTCCACAGGATTCCAACCTGGATCGACCTACAAGCTCTTCACGCTCCTCAATTGGCTTGAGCAGGGCAAGGGCCTCAATGAACGGGTGAATGGCAGCGCTCGAACCGTCGACATGAGCAAATTCCAGAATTCCTGCGAACCCTCGGGCGGATCGCCGTGGAAGTTTGGCAACGCAAGTGGTGAGCGCGGAAACTTCGACATTATTCAGGGAACCGTCTCGTCTATCAACGGTGTCTTCGTCTCTATGGGACTGCAGCTCGATCAGTGTGAAACCATGAAGATCGCTCAGAATCTGGGCATAAAGAGCGGGTTCGAGACGCCTCTCAAGTCCATCGCCAGCCAGATTCTGGGAAGCGCCGACGAGATCAGCCCGTTGAGCCTTGCTAGTGCGTATGCCGCCATTGGAGCCAATGGCAAGTGGTGTGAACCGATCGCCGTGGATCGTGCAGTTGGTCCCGATGGCGCAGAACTCGCTGGTCAGCCGCAGAACTGCAAGCAAGCAATCGACCCCGAGGTAGCAACGGCAGCCGCATACGCGTTGCGTCAAGTGGTGACGCAGGGAACGGGAAGTCGCTCCGATCCAGGCGACGGAATCCCGCTCGCCGGAAAAACGGGGACGACCGACGACAACGTGCAGACCTGGATGGCTACCTTCACCACGCGCTGGGGCACGGCGGCGTGGATCGGCAACTCGGTCGGCTACTACGACATGTTCGACTACGAGGCTGGCGGTGTGAGCGGGGCATACCTTCGCCACGCCATCACCCGCCCGACCGCGGCAGCGCTCAACTCGAAGTACCCGGGCGGAGACTTCCCCCAGATCGCGGAGCGCTTCCTAGTCGGGGGTGGAATCGCCGTTCCGAGCTTGGCGGGCCAAACCTTCGAGAACGCAAAGTCCCTCCTTGAGGGGCTCGGGTTTGAGGTCGCAGATGGTGGCGTACAGGACTCCGATCTCCCTGTCGGCTCCATTGTCCGATCCGACCCCGCCGAGGGTACCTCGTCGGCCAAGGGCGCCCTCATCACGCTGATTACTAGCAAGGGCAACATGGTGCCTTTCCCCGACCTTGTGAACGACGGTATGACGAATACCTTCAATGCGGCGCGAACAAGCCTCAACAGCCAGGGCTATGCGAACGTGTCGGAGGCGTGCCAGGTCATCACCGACCCGATGTCGCCTGGCATAGGCAGACCTGATCCCCGCGACGGCAAAGTCGCGGCATCCGATCCGGCCCCTGGCGCACCCGCTGTTCCCGGCGCACCCGTCACTCTCACTGTGACAAAACTCAAGTGCTAAGGCACAGCTCCGTCCCGAGAACGGCAGCGGCCGCTCTCGGGACGGTTGCAGCGCTCGGCGCGGCGACCCTCGCTTACGGAGTTTTCGTCGAGCGGAACCGCTTCACTGTGCGACACGAAGTGCTTCCGGTGCTCGAGCCCGGTGCGCGTTCCATCACGGTGCTGCACCTGTCTGACCTGCACATGGCACCGTGGCAGACCCGCAAGCAGGAGTGGGTACGTTCCCTCGCGCTGCTCGAGCCTGACCTCATCGTCAACACGGGCGACAACCTCGGTCACGTCGACGGTATCGAGGGCATTGAATATGCTCTGGATGTTTTTGCGGGCGTCCCTGGCGTTTTCGTCAACGGTTCGAATGACTACTTCGGACCTCAAGCGAAGAACCCGTTGCGATACTTCACCGGTCCCTCGTCTGCTCCCACGAAGAAGGCCGCGACTCTCGACATCGCGCGCCTTGAGTCGTACTTCGAGGACCGCCTTGGCTGGCTCTCACTCAACAACAAGGCCCGGGCGATTTCGCTTCGCGGATCCAACCTCGAGTTCTTTGGTGTCAACGACGCCCATCGCGGGTGGGACCGACTCGACCAGCTTCCCGGCACGATCGAGGACATGCGGGAGAACGTGGGTTGGCACGACGATCTGGACGGCCCCGAGGCCGTCGCGATCGGTGTGACACACGCCCCGTACCGCCGAGTGCTCGATTCCTTCGTGAACTACGGTGCCGAGGTAATCTTCGCTGGCCACACCCACGGTGGGCAGGTGCGTTTCCCCGGGGGCCCCGCGCTCGTCACCAATTGCGACATCCCGCGCGAGCAGGCATCGGGCTTGAGCGTGTGGCACCACGCCCGCCACGCGGCGTTCTTGAACGTGAGTGCTGGCCTCGGAACATCGGTCTACGCCCCCGTACGGTTCGCGTGCCCGCCCGAGGCCGTCGTTGTGACATTAACCGCTGGAGATTTCAGCTATTCTTGATAAGTTCGCGCGAGAGCGCGAGCGATCGGGGTGTGGCGCAGCTTGGTAGCGCGCTTCGTTCGGGACGAAGAGGTCGTGGGTTCGAATCCCGCCACCCCGACATTTGCAAGAAGAGAAGGGCCACCCCAACAGGTGGCCCTTCTTCTTTGCACGGCATGGTGGCTCTTCTCTTCTTGCTGCAGTCGCTGTGGCGGATTGAGAAGCTCAACGCTGGGCCCCCGCTGGGCAGCGCGGTGCGCTAGGAGCAATCGCGCCAGCGATTGCGCGCACCCAGCGCCGACCGAGCCCGCGAGGGAGGGCGCATCGCGCCTCTTAAACACCATCACTCCCCTAAACAACCGCGCGATGTGGATGCGGCCCAGTAGGGGAGTCGAATCCCGCTACCCCGACAGCTAAGTTGTCTCGGCGGGCTCAGCGATCTTGGACAGCTTCAACCAGCGGGAGCAAGGCCCTTCGACAAGCTCAGGGACCGGAAAGTTGAGGCCCTTCGACAAGCTCAGGGACCGGCCTGCCGACCCTAAGCGAAATCCGCGTCCGGCGCGCTCTCATAGCTGAAACCCGCGGCCGGCCGCCATCCGTTGTTCAACACGCCGTTGCTCTCCTCGAGGTAGCAGACGCCACACAGCGACTCGTACGTGACGTTCTCGCCGTCGATAGCCACCTGGGCGCCGTCGAAGATGTAGGTGTCGCCGACCTTGCGGGCGTTGAAGACCGCTTTGCGTCCGCAGCGGCAGATGGTTTTGAGTTCTTCGAGAGAGTGTGCGATCTCCAGCAGGCGACGGCTCCCCGGGAACGCGATCGTCTGGAAGTCCGTGCGGATGCCGTAAGCGAGTACTGGCACATTCTCGAGAATCGCAATCCTGAGCAGGTCGTCGACCTGACCCTCGGTGAGGAACTGTGCCTCGTCGACGAGCAGACAGCTCACGGGCAGCTCGGTCTCGCGCTGAACTCGCTCCCGCTCGGCGATGAACCGCTCGTAGATGTCTTCCTGCGGCGCCACGGTGAAGTCGACCTTGCGCGTGAGGCCGAGTCGACTGACGATGTCGTTCTGGCCCTTGGTGTCAATGCGGGGCTTCGCGAGCAGAACGTGCTGTCCGCGCTCTTCGTAGTTGAACGCAGCCTGCAGCAAAGCAGTGCTCTTGCCGCTGTTCATCGCTCCGTACCTAAAGTACAGCTTGCTCATTCCAGGTACCCATCTTCGGCAGCGCGAATGGCGAGCTCGGCCTTCTTGCTCGCTGGCCGGTTCACCTTCGCGTATTTTTCTCTTACCCGTCGAAGATACGTCTTCGCGGTCTCGTACCGCACACCCATCCGCTCGGCTACGCGAGCGGTGGTAAGTCCCGAGACATACAGGGTAAGCGCCATGGACTCTCCCGCGCTGAGGCGGGGCCGAGTTGCGTCGATCGGCTCAGGAGACCGCCAACTGCGCGTGGCAACCGAGACCCCCATAACCGCACGGGCGACATCCATGACCTCTCGCATGGATGACGTGCGGGGAAGAAACGCCGCGACTCCCGCATCGTGAGCAAGAGAGCGCGCTTCGGGTGTGTCGAGGCTGGACAGCACAATGACCTTCGCACCCGCGGCTCGGCAGGTGCGCACGCGAGCCTCGATGGAGATCGGCTCCTTGAGTTGCAGGTCAAGGAGCACTAACTGCGTCGGAAAAGCGGGGCTGTGCACCAGATCCCGCCACGTGCTCGCACGAAGCGTCACGATGAAATCGGGGGCGTTGGAGCCGATCCAGCTCGCGAGACTGTCGAGGAGCATCGCATGCGCGTCGAGAATCGCCATTCTCACTGGGACAACGCCAGGTGCCAAGGGGCTGTGACGGTCGGGGCTCATGCGGATCTCCCGGCTACGGATCGGGGCGCGCGTCACCCGGGGAAAGTATGGCAGCTAAAACCGAGCGTTTGTACCCCGTACTCGGGGCACAGTGCCCGCTAAAAGAGCACCGGCTGCCCGAGTGTGCTGGGCAGATGCTCGGCGACAAGAGAGCCCACGACCGGAGGCGAGCCTCGGCGCTGCCACCTCTGCGTGGCGGGAGCGCGGTCGAGACCATATTCTCGCAACAGCGGTCTGATGCGCCCGGCAAGCCAGCGCCGATATCCGACGTCCGCCGTAGTACCGCCGCGATAGAGGTAGGCGTATTGCGCGAGGAGCTCGGGATGTGTGCGCTCAAGCCACTGCAGATACCACTCGCGCGCTCCCGGACGCAGGTGCAGGGCCGAGTACTGCACGGAGTTGGCTCCCGCATCTCGGATGCGGGCGAGGGCATCGTGGAGGTGCGACAGCGTATCGGTGAGGTACGGAAGAACGGGCATCATGAACACCGTGCAGTCGAGTCCGGCATCCCGAACGGCGCGCACCGTATCGAGCCGCGCCTTCGTGCTTGGTGTGCCGGGCTCGACAGACTGCTGCAACTCGTCGTCGTAGATGGCGATGGACATAGCGATCTCGACCGGCACGCGCTGCGCCGCGTCCACGAGCAGCGGCAGGTCCCGCCGCAGGAGCGTGCCCTTAGTCAGGATGCTCAGGGGCGTGTCGCGATCGGCGAGCGCGGCGATGATCCCCGGCATGAGCTTGTAGCGTCCCTCTGCCCTCTGATACGGGTCGGTGTTGGTGCCGAGCGCGACGCTCTCCCGCATCCACGACGGTCGCCCCAGCTCCCGCATGAGCACCTCGGCAACATTGACCTTGACGATGATCTCGTTATCGAAGTCTTTGCCGGCGTCGAGGTCGAGGTATTCGTGGGTCGCCCTCGCGAAGCAGTACGTACACGCGTGGCTGCAGCCCCGGTAGGGGTTGATGGTCCAGTTGAACGGCATGGCGCTGGCCCCGGGCACCTTATTCAGGGCGCTTTTAGCGAGCACCTCATGAAAGCGGATGCCGGCAAACTCCGGTGTCGTGACCGAGCGCACGAGGCTCGATAATCTCGCGAGCGCCGGGAGTGCACCGGTCGACTCGACATCCAGTTCTTGCCCCGCCCATCGCATGTCGAACATTCGAACATAGCTACGATATTAAGTCAAGCGACGACCCGGCCATTCTCGAGCGCCACGACCGCGCTCGCCCATCGCCGTCGCAGCCAGCGATCGTGACTCGCAACGATGACGGCGCCCGGATAGCCGCCTAATGCCTCCTCGAGCTCGGTGGCGAGGGCGAGCGAGAGATGGTTGGTCGGCTCGTCGAGGAGGAACACGTGCGGGGGCTTCGCGATGATGAGGGCTAGCGCGAGACGCCTCTGCTGACCGATCGATAGTTGCCCGACGGGGCGATCCAGATCACGGGCACCGAGAAGACCAAGGGTCGCGAGCGGTACCGTTTCGGCACGCCGCTCCCCCAGCGTCCCCTCGTATACGCGAGCGGCTGAGAGGCTCGGATCAGCGAACCGCACGTCTTGCTCGAGCAGAGCGGTGCGCACGCCACGCTGCCGCCTCACGGTGCCGTGCTGGGGCCCGAGCCGCCCGGCGAGCATCCAGAGCATCGTGGACTTTCCCGAGCCGTTGGCTCCCGTAATGAGCGTGTACTCGTTCGGCCCAACGCGAAAATCATCGAGCGTCAATCGGTCGGGAACCACAGCGCCCTCGACCGTGATGAGCGGCTCCTCTGTATCGAGAACGTGCGAACCCTTCGGGATACCGGCAAATGTCAGCGCGGGCGCAGGCTCGGCAACGCGCGTCTCCTCGAGGAAATCGAGGCGAGCCTGAGCATTCTGGACTCGCCGACTGATCTGCTGCTCGACACGGTCGCCGCGCATGCCGAACGCCATCTTGTTACCGTCTCGAATGGGGCGATCGTGATTGATCTCGCGAGCCGTCGTTGCCACAGCCCGCTCGAGCCGCGCCAGCTCGCTGCCTTCCTCGGCGAACTGCTGCTCCCATCGGGCACGCTCCGCGGCCTTTGCGAGAAGGTAATCGGAATAGCCTCCGCCGAACCGGGTGACGCCGGCGCGCGCCGGATCAATGTCGAGCAGGCTCGTCGCCACCTCGTCAAGGAACGCCCGATCATGACTCGCGAACGCCACGGGTCCGTTCCACGCGCGCAGCGTTCCGCGCAGAAAGTCGACAGAGGCGTCGTCGAGGTGATTGGTGGGTTCGTCGAGCAGAAGCGCTGTGGGCCGCTCGATGAGAAGCGCCGCGAGCGCAAAGCGAGAGCGTTGACCCCCGCTGAGCTCATCGAGTCGTCGACTGGTCGGGATGTGGTCGAGTGCGAGTCCCGCGATCGTCTCGGCGACTCTCGCGTCGGTGCGCCAGAGGTCCGCGCGCTCCGCCTGTTCGAGCGCCTGGGAGTATCGCTCTTCGGTGCCCGGGTCTCCCGTGATCGCCTCGCCCGCCTCGGCAAGCTCCCGCTCGATCGCACGCACGTCGGCAAGCGCAGTATCGATCACATCTTCGATCGTCGAGTCACCGGAGTGACGCACCTCTTGCCACAGGATGCCGGTGCGATCGGGACGCGTCACCCTCCCGTCGAGAGGCTCGATGACCCCGGCCATGATCGATAGGAGGGTGGACTTTCCCGCCCCGTTCTCGCCGATGAGACCGAGTCGCTCGGAGGTGCCGACGGCGAGGCTGAGGTCGGAGAGAACCGGTCGGTCCCCGAATGAGTGGCTAACCCGGTCGACGCGGATGTGAGAAAACTGGGGCATGGAGGCCGCCTTTGCGTGAAGAAACTGCTCGGTTCCCGCCGGGCGTGCGTCGAGCATCCGCTCTCACCACGACGGGTGAACCGAATGCACCGCGATCACACATACGCCTCAGGCGCGGGACTCACGGGAGTTATCTCTTCATAGCGGAGTCGACGATAGCCGCGTTATCCGCTGGTTGTCAACATTCAGCGCTTCGACAAGCTCAGCGACCGGGTCTCGAGCATCGCCGCGCGCGGCGTTACTCGACCAGCGAGAGCTAGGCCGGGAGCTTCAGGGACTTCGCCGTGGCGGCGAGCGTCTTCTTCGCGAGCTTCGGGTCTGCAGACAGCTGAAGGCCGTAGCTCGGCACCATCTTCTTCAGCTCGGGAGTCCAGCCCTCGATCTTCGAAGGGAAGCACTTCTCGAGCAGGCTGAGCATGATCGGCACGGCAGTGGATGCCCCAGGAGACGCGCCGAGAAGACCCGCGATGCTGCCATCGGCAGCCGCAACTACCTCGGTGCCGAACTGCAGCACACCGAGCTTCTTGGGATCCTTCTTGATGACCTGCACACGCTGGCCCGCGGTGATGCGGTACCAGTCCTCGGGCTTGGCGTCCGGGTAGAAGTCCTCGAGATCCTTGAACTTGGTCGCAGAACTCGCTGCGAGCTGGCTGACGAGGTACTTCACGAGGCTCAGGTTCGACAGGCCAGCGGCGACCATGGGAATGACGTTGTGCCAGCGAACCGAGGCGAACAGGTCGAGGATCGAGCCCGACTTGAGGAACTTCGGGCTGAAGCCGGCATACGGACCGAACATGAGGCTGCCCTGGCCGTCGATCACACGAAGGTCGAGGTGCGGAACAGACATCGGCGGCGAACCCACGGCGGCCTTGCCGTAGACCTTGGCCATGTGCTTCGCGACGATTTCGGGCTTATCGGTGCGCAGGAACTCGCCGCTCACGGGGAAGCCACCGAATCCACGGATTTCCTTGATGCCCGACTTCTGCAACAGCCCGAGTGCGTACCCCCCGCCGCCCACGAAAACAAACTTCGCGGTGAAGGGCTTGATCGGGGTACCCCCGATGGCGTGGCGCGCACTGATGCGCCATAGGCCATCTTTCTGGCGCTTGAGGTTAGTGACCTCGACGCCCATGTTGCGTCCTGCGCCGTCAGCCTCGAGGTTCGCGGTGAGCAGGTTCGTGAGCTTGCCGAAATCGACGTCGGTGCCCGAGTCGATTCGCGTTGCCGCGATGGGCTGGTTCTTGGCGCGACCCGGAATGAGCAAAGGCGACCACTTGCGGATGGTGGCCGCATCCTCGCTGTATTCCATTCCCGCAAACAGCGGGTGGTCCTTGAGGGCCTCGAACCGCTTGCGCAGGTACTCGACGTTCGACTCACCCCAGACGAAGCTCATGTGGGGCACCGGGTTGATGAACTCGGTTGGTTCGGGGAGTGCTCCGGTGTCGACGAGGTGAGCCCAGAACTGGCGGGACACCTGGAACTGCTCGTTCACCTTGACCGCGCTCGCAATGTCGATAGAACCGTCGGCGCGCTGCGGTGTGTAGTTCAGCTCGCACAACGCGGAGTGGCCTGTACCGGCGTTGTTCCACGGGTTGGAGCTCTCGAGAGCCAGGTCATCGAGGCGCTCGTACACCTGAATGTCCCATTCCGGCTGCAGCCGCTTGAGGAGGGAACCGAGCGTCGCGCTCATGATCCCGCCGCCGATGAGGGCCACGTCTACCGGTTTACTCACTAGTACAGTTTAGCGCCCGGTCACAGGCCAAGATTCTTCAGCTCGGCATCCATTCGCCGAGCCATTTCGGCGTAACCCTCGTCGTTCGGGTGCAGGCCGTCGCTCGCCATCCACTCGGGATGACCCTCGATCCAGTGGGATGCGCCGGAGATGTAGTCCGCGTCAATCTCGGCGGCGGCATCCTCGACCCAGCCGATAATTATTTCGACAGATTCCGGGCGCTCGTCCGTGTACCAGAAAGGCTCCACGACAATGATCCGGGCATCCGGAAGCTCGTCGTTGAGACGGTCGAGGTCGAGCGAGATCTGCTGACGAATCGAGTCGGCGGCGAGGTCATAGCTGAAGTTGTCGTTGAGCCCCATCGTGACGAAAACGATGTCTGGATCGTTCTGGATGACGAGGCTCGGCAGGTCGCCCTCGCCGAACGCCGAACGATTATTGATGAAGCCGAGACCGTTGACGCTCGGGTTGAACTCGACCCAACCGCGTTGCTCGCTGATCACCGTCGACCACCGCACACTCGGATCGCTCGCGCCAGTGCCGAGCGTGTACGAGTCTCCGTAAAACGCGACGTGGGTGCCGTCGGGACTGGGCGCAGAGCATCCCGCGAGCAATGCGACCATCGCCAGCACGCTCACTAACCCCGCCCACCGAACTCTCACGGGAGTAGTCCGGAGCGATCGGCTAAGCGGTTTGCCTCGCGAGGTCGCCAACTATGCCCATCCTGGTGACCAGACATGGGCATAGTTGGCGATCTCGGGCGAGTGAGACTGCCGCGGAAGGCTACTTCGCTGCCGCGAGGAGGTCTGCGGCGACGAGCTCGGCGATCTGCACCGCGTTGAGCGCTGCACCCTTGCGAAGGTTGTCGTTGCTGATGAAGAGCGCGAGGCCCCGACCGTTCGGCACGCCCTCGTCTTGGCGGATGCGGCCGACGTAGCTCGGGTCTTGACCAGCAGCCTCGAGCGGGGTCGGCACTTCTGACAGCACGACACCGGGAGCGTCGGCGAGCAGCTCGCGAGCACGCTCCGGGCTGATCGGGCGAGCGAACTCGACGTTGACCGACAGCGAGTGACCGGTGAAGACGGGCACGCGAACGCACGTGCCACTCACGAGCAGGTCGGGAAGCTCGAGGATCTTGCGGCTCTCGTTGCGCAGCTTCTTCTCTTCGTCGGTCTCGTTGAGTCCGTCATCGACAAGATTGCCGGCGAACGGGATGACGTTGAAGGCGATGTTCTTGGGGAACTTCACGGGCGCGGGAAGCGTGATGGCGGATCCGTCGTGAACGAGCTCGATCGCATCCTGAGCGACGGCCGCGGTGGCCTGCTCGAGGAGCTCCTCGCCACCGGCAAGGCCCGCGCCGGAAACTGCCTGGTAGGTGCTCACGATGAGTCGCTCGAGGCCCGCCTCCGCGTCAAGAACCTTCAGGATAGGCATGGCCGCCATCGTGGTGCAGTTGGGGTTGGCCACGATGCCCTTGACGGCATCCTTGATCGCGTGCGGGTTGACCTCGCTCACGACAAGCGGGACCTCGGGATCCATGCGCCAGCCCGAGGAGTTGTCGATCACGAGCACACCGGCAGCGGCGAAGCGGGGCGCCTGCGCCTTGCTCGTGGTCGCCCCCGCAGAGAAGATCGCGATGTCGAGACCGGCGGGATCGGCGACCGATGCGTCCTCGACGACGATTTCCTCGCCGCGGAACGGCAGGGTCGTTCCGGCGCTGCGAGCAGACGCAAAGTAGCGAATCTCTGCGACCGGAAAGTCACGCTCCTCGAGCAGTCGACGCACGACGGCGCCCACCTGGCCGGTAGCGCCAACGACGCCGATGCGGACTCCGGATACAGACTCAGAACTCATTGTTCGATTCTTTCATTCTTGGGCGGGAAGACTATGCGGAATGACGGACTAGTTGCGCCGAGATACTGCCAGAGTGCCTCGACGGGCTCGGCTGGTTTCGACGAGCTCAACCCGCGGGGCCTGCGGCTGCGACACGCTCAACTCGCGGGGCCTGCGGCTGCGACACGCTCAACTCGCCCAACGCGGGTTGAGCTGAGCGAGACTTAGCGACCGGTTCCCGCGTGTACGACGGCCTCGGCGTCGCCGTCGAGACCGAAGGCGTTGTGCACGATGCGCACGGCCTCGTTGAGCGTGTCTGCGCGCGTCACGACCGAAATACGGATCTCACTCGTGGAAATCATCTCGATGTTGATTCCGGAATCCGACAGCGCACGGAAGAGCTGCGCCGAGACACCAGCACTCGTGCGCATCCCTGCACCAACAACCGCGAGCTTGCCGATCTGGTCGTCGTACTGCAGCGAGGCGAAGCCCGCGTCATCCTGCCCCACACGAAGGGCGGTGAGCACACGCTCGCCCTCGACCTTGGGCAGTGTGAAGGAGATATCGGTAAGACCGGTGGATGCGGCCGACACGTTCTGCACGATCATGTCGATGTTCGCACCCGTGGATGCGACGATCTGGAAGATCTGCGCGGCCTTGCCCGGAACATCCGGAACACCGACGACAGTGATCTTGGCCTCGCTCAGGTCGCCAGCGACGCCTGTGATGACTGGTTCTTCCACGGTTGCTCCTTCATCGGCGGCGCGGGACTCGACGACCCACGTTCCTTCGTTGTTGTTAAACGACGACCGCACATGGAGGGTCACTCCGTGGCGGCGCGCGTACTCGACGGCGCGGATGTACAGCACCTTCGCGCCGGCAGCGGCAAGCTCGAGCATCTCTTCGCTTGTGACTACGTCGATCTTGTGGGCCTTAGGCACGACTCGGGGGTCAGCGGTGAAGACGCCGTCGACATCCGTGTAGATCTCGCACACGCTCGCGCCGAGAGCAGCGGCGAGTGCAACAGCGGTGGTATCGGAGCCCCCACGACCGAGGGTCGTGATGTCGCGGCTGTCGCGGTTGAAGCCCTGGAAGCCGGCGACGATGGCGATTGCGCCCTCGTCGAGTGCTTCGCGCAGACGCACAGGCGTCACATCCACGATGCGCGCCGATCCGTGCCGCGAGTCCGTAATCATGCCGGCCTGGCTGCCGGTGTAGGAGCGAGCCTCGACGCCCATGCTCTTGATCGCCATGGCGAGGAGCGCAACCGAGATGCGCTCGCCCGTCGTGAGCAGCATGTCCATCTCGCGAGGGTCGGGAAGCGGCGTGACCTGGTGTGCGAGATCGATGAGCTCATCGGTCGTGTCGCCCATCGCGCTGACCGCGACGACAACGTCGTTGCCGGCCTTACGGGTCTCGACGATGCGCTTCGCGACGCGCTTGATGCTCTCGGCGTCGGCGACAGAAGAGCCGCCATACTTCTGCACAATCAAGGCCATCGGAACTCCTGAAGTTGTTGGAGGGCTTGACTGATGCCCAACGCTAAATTCTAGCGGCAGGGCAGATGCGCGCCGGGGAATATGACGGCGCTCGACCTAGCGACCGCTGCCCTTCCACCCGGCGAGCTTTCGGAGAGGCGCGGTGAGCTTCCATGAAGAGCTGCTTTCGAGCTCCTGGATGCGACGGGTGAGCATCTCGATATGAGCAGCATCACCGCCAACAGGAGCGTCACGTTGGTTCCTCGCCGCGCGCCGCGGGTCATCCGCTGCGCCGCGAGAAGCGAGCACGAACTCCACGAGCGGCTCGACCGCCTTCGCCCAGCGGAAGTCGTCGGCGACTGCGGCCGACCGCGCGGCCGTCTCCGCGAGTCGCTGCTCGTCGTACACAAGCGCCTCAATTTCCCGCGCGAGCTCTTCCACATCACCGGGAGCCACAACCGCACCGAGCTGGTTGAACGTAATAACGGACTCGAACGCGTCACCGGCCGTGTTAATGATGGGAAGCCCCGCCCAGAGATAGTCGAGCAGGCGAGTACGAAAGCTGTACCGCGTCTCGAGATGCTCTAGGTGAGTGCTCACACCCACATCGGCGTCGAGGAAGTAGTTCGCGCGATCCTCGTGGGTTACCCACTTCTCGTTGAAGAACACACTCGAACCGAGCAGACCCGAGCGCTCGGCTTCGGCGATCGCGTCGTCGGCCATCTTCATCATTCCAACGGCCGGGTTCGCGTGCTGTTTCGCGAGGAAAAACAGCTTCAGGTCGGGATGTGTGGGCGCGAGAACACCAACGGCGCGGATGAGAGTTACGGGATCGAACCAGTCATAAATGCCGCCACCCCACAGCAGCACCTTGTCTGTCTCCGAGATGCCCTCGACGACTCCCTTGATGCCGCGAGCGGTCAGTGCGGGCGCGTGGTCATCGACACCAAAAGGCACCACGTCGATGAGACGGCGGAGGGAAGGGTCGTCGCGATAAGTGATCGGGTTAAGCCGGCCCTGGGCCATGAGCTCACCCATCCACAGGTCACGTTGTTTCTCGGACGAGCAGATCATGAAGTCGGCGTATCGAACCATCTCGCCGATCGCGCGCACCGTGAACGACGTGGACTCGACATCCGCTGGCGCGTCGAGAAAGAGGTCGCGCTGCAACTCTTCGAGGATGAACGGGTTGTACAGATCGGAGACGACGAGGGTATCCATCGCCAGGATCTCGGGCAGCCAGGTGAGCAACGGGCTCTGTAGTAGCAGCACGTCTGACCACTCGATGTGGCGAAGCAGCTCGTCTCCGCCGGCACGCAGGATCTCGAACGAGTCGCTCGATAGATCGGCCTGCGTCTCGGAAATAAGGCGTACCTCCGCGTACGGCGCGAGCGCTTGCGCAAAACGATAGGCGCGGATTGCCGACCCTGCCATGGCAGGACCGAGCACATCGGCGGTGTAGATAACGAGCCGAGGACGTTCTGACACACCCATCCTTAGTTCTCCACGAGCCGACGGCCCTCGAAGGCTCGGCCGAGGGTCACCTCGTCGGCGTACTCAAGGTCTCCACCGACGGGCAGGCCCGACGCGAGACGCGTCACGCGCAGGTTCGGATACTGCAGCAGACGGGTCAGGTAGCTCGCGGTCGCTTCGCCCTCAAGGTTGGGGTCGGTTGCGATGATGACCTCGGTCACCGTGCCATCGGCGAGACGAGTAACGAGTTGGCGGATGCGCAGGTCGTCCGGTCCGATTCCATCAATGGGGCTGATCGCTCCACCGAGCACGTGGTAGAGGCCCTTGAACTCGCGGGTGCGTTCGATTGCGACGACATCCTTCGCCTCTTCGACGACACAGATCGTGAGGTGAGAGCGGCGCGGATCCCGACAGATCGAGCAGGTCTGCTCCTCGGTGACGTTGCCGCAAATCTCGCAGAAGCGCACCTTGTCGCGCACATCCCGCAACACCTCGGAGAGCCGAGTGACGTCGAAGCTCTCGGTCTGCAAGATGTGGAAAGCGATGCGCTGAGCTGACTTCGGGCCAATGCCCGGGAGGCGACCCAACTCGTCGATCAGTTCTTGAACGATGCCGTCATACATGGGTTATTCGTCTCTCGAGGTGGGGACGACCCTCGGGGCGACCTGCTGTTCTTCGATGAAATTGGCGCCGAGAATCTCGCGCACCACCGACTCGCCGTAGCGAGCCTTTTCGCCGGGTTGAGTGGGAGCGGCGACGGTCGGGATCGGACGCTGCGGTGCGCGCGGCGGCTCGGGTTCCTTAGCGACCGGCGCAGGCTTGGCCTTCTTCTCGGGTTCCGGTTCTGGCTTCTCGGAGCCGGGAATCACGGCGACCGCCCATCCTCCGGACGCCGGCACAGCGGGTTCCGGTGCAGGGGCCGGAGGCTGCTCGGTCGGCGCTGGTCGCTCGGCGACCTGATGGTTCGACTCGACGACGCGGGCCGCGAGTGCGGGCTCAACGCCGAGCACAGCGAGCATGGCCTTCTTGAGGTAGTCGCCGACGCCTTCGCCCGGTGCGGATGCCTGCTTGAGCGCCTCGACATCCTTCTGACTCGCAAACGACAGCACGAGCACGTTGCCCGCCTCGCGCCACTCGAGCGGCTTGGCGGTAAACAACACCATCCACGCGGTGCGCTTGGCCTTCTCGACGGCCTCGAGAACCTCGGGCCAGGCATCCTTGATGTGCGCGAGGGTGAGCGGTCCGACGGGAACAGTGGATGCCGGGGGCTCGACCGGCTCAGGACCATACTCGTCCTCAGGCGCAACGAGGTCGGGCTCAACAAGATCGGGCTCGATGGGCTCCGGCGTCGGCTCGGCGGGCGGGGGTTCGACCGGCTCGGGCACTGCGGGTGCGGTCGCCGAGGGAGCCGCCGCCGCGGGAGCAGGCTCGACGCGTGGCGTTTCGACAACGGCTGCAGGTGCGGCTGCCACTGGCTGCACAACGGCATCGGGAACAGCGCGCGGCTGAACGACAGGCTGGGCGACGGGCTGTGACACCGGCGGCGTAACCACACGCGCAGCGGGCTTGCTTGGATCATCAACACCCATGCGGCGCTCGAGACGCTCCACGCGAGCAAGGGCACCGCGCTCGGTGTCATCGCTCGCGGGAACCAGGATGCGCGCAACCATGAGTTCGAGGTGAAGACGGGGCGACGTGGCACCGGTCATCTCAGTGAGAGCCGCGTTCACGACATCCGCCGCACGAGACAACTCGGTGGGCCCAAAGGCATTTGCCTGCTGGATCATGCGGTCGAGCTGATCTTGCGGGATGCCTCGAAGCACGGCCTGGGCATTGCCCGAGGTCGCCGCAACAATGATGAGATCACGTAGGCGTTCGAGCAGATCCTCAACGAATCGACGTGGATCCTGACCCGTCTGGATCACGCGATCCACCGCACCAAAGACGCCAGCGGCATCCCGAGCACCGATTGCTTCGACAACTTCATCGAGCAGCGCACCGTGGGTGTAGCCGAGGAGGGCGACGGCGCGTTCGTAGTCGATCTTGATTTCGGTGGAGCCTTCGGCAGACTCCGAGCCCGCGATCAGCTGGTCGAGCAGGGACAGGGTGTCGCGCACCGAGCCACCACCAGCGCGCACAACGAGTGGCAGGACTCCGGCTTCGACGTGAACGCCTTCACTCTCGCTGAGCTCCTGGGTGTAGTCGAGCATCTGGGCGGGAGGCACGAGACGGAACGGGTAGTGATGAGTGCGCGAACGGATCGTGCCGATAACCTTTTCGGGCTCGGTCGTCGCGAAGATGAACTTGACGTGCTCCGGCGGCTCTTCCACGATCTTGAGCAGCGCATTGAATCCGCCCGAGGTCACCATGTGCGCCTCATCAATGATGAAGATCTTGTAGCGATCACGCGCGGGCGCAAAGATTGCGCGCTCCCGCAGGTCGCGAGCATCCTCAACACCACCGTGGCTCGCCGCGTCGATCTCAACGACATCGAGCGATCCACCGCCGTCACGACTGAGTTCGACGCAGCTCTCGCACACCCCGCAGGGGGTGTCCGTCGGGCCTTCCGCACAGTTGAGGCAGCGGGCCAGGATGCGAGCGCTCGTGGTCTTGCCGCATCCGCGGGGGCCGCTAAAGAGGTACGCGTGGTTCACCCGGTCGGTGCGCAACGCCGTGCGAAGTGGGTCGGTTACTTGAGACTGGCCGATGAGTTCGGCGAAATTCTCTGGCCGGTAACGGCGATACAGGGCTGCAACCACAGACCAAGAGTAGTCGCCACCGCAGACGTTTCCCTGAGTGCACAGGCAGAGGCTCCCGATCGCGGGAATTCAGTCGTAACAGCACAGATCTGCGACAACACGCCGCGGGTACGTCGGTCTTGTTCGGCATGGCGTAGCGATCTGTGCACGAGTGACCTCACCACTTGTCCTACCCACCCCGTCTGGGCTCCCGGATCCCACAAAGTTCGCGCGAGAGGGCCGCGAAGGAGTTGTCCAGACGCGTACTCGCGAACACTCATTGATTGCGTTTCGGCACTCGATGCTCAGCCCGACGTCTGGTCAGGCATCCTTCGCGCGGGCCTGCATGTGCGCGCTGAGCCTGGGCGACACATCGGCACACTGCCCGAGGGAGCGGTCGTTCATTGGAGCGCGCGCCACGAGGCGCCGACGTTCGACCTCGAGGTCTCACCGGTTGACACTCTGCTGAGCGTGATGCGCTGCTTGGATCCGTACGACGTCATTGCCTGCATCGAGTCGGCACTGCATCTCGGCTACCTGAACGAGCGGGGGCTTAGCCTGCTGTGGGATCTGGCCCCGAAGTGGATGATTGCCTACCTCACCCGAATCGACAGGGGAGCTCAATCAGGGCTCGAAACTCACCCACGGCTCTGGCTGCAGGACCTGGGCCATCGCGTCGAGACTCAGGTGTCGGTACCAGGCGCTGGAGTGCTGGACCTCCTCGTCGATGGCACCGTCGGAATCGAAGCGGATGGCGCTAAGTGGCACGCGCATCGGTTTCTCGCTGATCGCTCACAAGACGTCGGCATCGAGCGATGGGGCATTCGAGTGCTCAGGATCGGTCGACCGCACATCTTCGAGACCTGGCCCGACACTCTCGCCACGATTCAGCGGATGCTGGGCGAATAAGTCCCCATTCACAACTGCACAGATCTGAGCGAACACGCCGGGCCTTGCCGACCATCAGCGGCGAGTCGCGCGACTTCTGTGCAGCGGGGAAACGCTAGCCAACGAGGGCTGTGGCCTGGCGAGCTATCTCGAGTTCCTCGTTGGTCGGAACCACAAGAACGCTGATCGCTGACGAGTGCGACGAGATGACGCGGGGACCCTTCGCGGATCGCTCGTTCGCGAACTTATCGAGCTCGATCCCGAGCCACTGCAGACCATCGAGGGTCGCCGACCGAACAGCCGACGCGTTCTCGCCGACTCCGGCGGTGAAAACGACAGCATCCGCGCCGCCGAGCTCAACGAGGAAGGCGCCGAGGTAGTGACGCAGGCGGTGGATGTACACGTCGAAGGCGAGACTGGATGCCGCATCCCCCGCCTTGCGAGCAGCGAGAACGTCGCGCATATCTTTGTGCCCGGACAGCCCGAGGATGCCGCTGCGACGGTTGAGCAGAGCGTCGAGGTCGGACAGGCTCATGCCGGCCTCGCGGCCAAGGTGGAACAGCAGTCCGGGATCGAGGTCTCCCGAGCGCGTGCCCATCACGAGCCCTTCGAGTGGAGTCAGGCCCATCGACGTGTCGACGGAGACTCCCCCGTTTACTGCCGCGACCGATGCACCATTCCCGAGATGGAATATGACGAGCTTGAGGTCGGCAAGGTCGCGACCGAGCAGCGCCGCCGCCTGCCTGGAGACATACTGGTAGGAGGTTCCATGGAAGCCGTAGCGGCGAATGCCGTGATCAGCAGCGAGAGTGGCGTCGATCGCGTAGGTGTACGCGGCGGGAGTGAGGCTCTGGTGGAACGCCGTGTCGAAAATGGCGACGTTGGGCACGCCAGGGAACGCTTCGCGAGCGGCTCGGATGCCCAGGACGTTCGCCGGATTGTGCAACGGCGCAAGCGCGGAGAGGGCTTCGATCCGGTCGATGACCTCCTCGGTGATGAGGGTTGCCGCGGAGAATTCGCTTCCTCCGTGCACCACTCGATGGCCAATCACATCGGGGTGTTCGCCACCGAGGGCGTCAAGAATCACTCGCATGCCCGCCGCGTGATCCGGGGTCGCGCTGCCGTCCTCGCCAATGCGGTCGATGAGCCCACCCGCACGAGACTCGGCGGATTCCACGTCAATGAGCTCCCACTTAATGGATGACGAGCCGGAGTTGACGACGAAAGCGAGAGTCATGACGGGGTTCCCTGAGCTTGAATCGCGGTGATCGCGACGGTGTTGACAATGTCGCGAACGAGCGCGCCACGCGAGAGGTCGTTGACGGGTTTGCGGAGGCCCTGAAGCACGGGTCCGATAGCGACAGCGCCCGAGCTGCGCTGGACGGCCTTGTACGTGTTGTTTCCCGTATTCAGGTCGGGGAATATGAACACAGTCGCGCGGCCGGCAACCTGAGAGTCAGGCATCTTCGCTTTCGCCACGGCAACGTCCGCCGCCGCGTCGTACTGGATGGGGCCCTCGACGAGGAGGTCGGGACGACGCTCACGCACGATGCCCGTGGCCGCCCGAACCTTGTCGACGTCTGCACCCGTTCCCGACTCCCCAGTGGAGTACGACAACATGGCGATGCGGGGGTCGATCCCGAACTGAGTGGCTGTCGCGGAGGAGGAGATCGCGATGTCCGCGAGCTGCTCCGACGTGGGGTCGGGAACCACGGCGCAGTCACCGTAGACCAGGACGCGGTCATCGAGAGCCATGAGGAACACGCTCGAGACGATCTTGACATCCGGCTTGGTCTTGATGATCTGGAATCCGGGAGTGATCGTGTGCGCCGTCGTGTGAGCGGCACCAGACACCATGCCGTCGGCGAGCCCGAGCTGCACCATCATCGTGCCGAAGTACGACACATCGGTGACAATCTCGCGGGCTTCCTCAACCGTCATGCCCTTGTGTGCGCGCAGACGTGCGTACTCGACGGCGAACCGCTCGCGCAGCTCGGGATCCCGCGGGCTCACGACGGCGGCACCCGAGATGTCGACACCGAGTCCGGATGCGCGACCGCGCACCTCGGACTCATCACCGAGAATCGTGAGGTCGACAACGGAGCGGCTGAGCAGCGTTCCCGCTGCCTGCAAGATGCGGTCGTCACTGCCCTCGGGAAGCACGATGTGCTTGCGGTCGCTACGCGCGCGCTCGAGCAGCATGTACTCGAACATGAGCGGCGTGACGACGGCCGAACCACCCGCACCGAGTTCGCGCAGCAGGATCTCGGCATCCACGTGCGTCTCGAAGAGGGCGAGGGCGGTGTCGACCTTGCGCTGCGATGTCGACGTAAAACGACCGCGGGTCTGCGTGATGCGCTGCGCCGTGGCGTAGGTACCGAGCTCGGTGCTCACAATAGGGAGTGTCTGGTCGAGGCCCGCGATAAGGCGGTCGATCACGGGAGAGAGTTCAAAGCCACCGTTGAGCACGATGCCCGCGAGCGACGGGAATGTTCCAGATGCGTGGGCGGTGAGCGCCGCGAGAAGCATCTCGCTACGGTCCCCGGGGATCACGACGATGCCGCCCTCGACGAGACGGGGTAACACGTTTTCCATCGACATTGCCGCGATGACGACACCGAGGGATTCACGGGCGAGAAGCGCGCTGTCGCCCTTGATGAGCGTTCCCTCGACGGCGTTCATCACTTCCTCGACGGTGGGTGCGACGAGGAATGGGTCTTCGGGAATCGACCACGCGGTGACTCCGGATGCCTCGGCTACCGCCGCAGCGACATCCTCAAGGTGCTCGGGGTCGACGCGGTTGGCGATGACAGCGAAGAGCGAGGCGTGGGCCGTCGTGAGTTCGGGGAGGCTCAACTCCGTGACCTGACGAAGTTCGCTGGCGGTGCGGGGGCGGCTCTCGTCGGGCTCGCGTCCCGTGAGCACGAGCAGTACGGGAGCGCCGAGGTTGGCCGCGATTCTCGCGTTGTAGGCCAGCTCGGTGGGGGTGGCGACGTCTGTGTAGTCGGAGCCGACAATAACGACGGCATCACACTTGCGCTCCACGGCCTTGTAGCGATCGACGATGCGTGAGAGCGCGGCATCCGGATTCTCGTGGACCTCTTCGTAGCTGACGCCGATGCACTCGTCGTATTCGAGGTCCATCCCGTCGTGCGCGAGCAACAGCTCGACGACGTAGTCACGCTCCTGAGTGGAGCGCGCAACGGGCCGGAAGACCCCTACTTTCTCGACGCCTCGCAAGAGAGTGTCGAGCACCCCCAGGGCGATGGAGGATTTGCCCGAATGTCCTTCGGCCGACGTGATGTAGATGCTTCGAGCCACTCCCCCAGCCTAAGCGACGGCCCTCCGGTGGAAGCCCTTCACCGGGAAGTGCACAGCCCGAAGGACGCGCTACTTGGCGCAGGTAGCGTCGATTGCTCTCTGCCCCTTCGCATCGTCGGGCACGGGAACAGGAGCGGGCTCCGTGGGCGCCGCGGTGCCGTCATCCGGCTGCTCGCCCTCGGGAGCGGCCTCGGCAACAACATCTCCAAAGCTGAGGGGCTGGTCTGCTCGCAGCGCGGCGAAGATCTGCTCGGCCTGGTCAGAAATCGGCTGAACTCGGTTCGAGTCGGCCCAGTAATCCTCGACGGGAAGCTGAAGCAACACCATCCGATCGAGGTCGACACTGGAGAGTGTTCCCGCAAGACCGACCATGCTCGGAACCGCCCCCAGTGCCGGGTCGACGGTCACTGAACTGGATGCGGCGTCCGCGAGGTTGAAGAGCGCTACCGGATTGGCGAGCGTGCCCGCGCTCTTAACCTTGCGCGCGAGGGCCGCGAGGAACGTCTGCTGTGCGCTAATCCTGCCGAGGTCGCTACCATCAGCGAAGCCTCCCCGCGTGCGCACGAACGCGAGTGCGTCTGCACCCTGGAGGTTGTGCGCCCCTGCCGTGAGGTAGAGCCCGGAGTCAGAGTCCTCCACATCATGCTCTACACACACATCGACACCGCCGATCGCGTTAGTCATGTCGATCACGCCGTCAAAGTCGACGACGACGAAGTGATCGATGGGAAGGCCCGTGAACGCGCTGATCGCATCCATCGTGCAATAGGGCCCGTATGCCAAGGCACCGTTGATCTGCGCCTCATCTTGGGCTTCGATGACTTCGCCGTCAGGGGAGGTGCATTCGGGGATGGGCATCATCGTGTCCCGCGGAAAGCTCACCAGAGTTGCATCTTTGTGGTCGGCCGAGACGTGCAGAACCATGAGCACATCTGAACGTATTCCCGAGGTGTCCTGCGAACCGTAGTCACCCGATGTGAGGCCGTCGCGAGAGTCGGAACCCATGATGACCAGGTTGACGGGTCCATCCCAATTCGGGATGACGAGGGGCTCGGCAGTCACTCCCGGCCGGGCGACCACATTTTCCGAGATGTTGCCGACCACTTGAAAATAGACAGCCGCTGCAAAAGCTAGTCCGGCGACGAGGATCACACTCAGCGAAGCAGAGACCCAGACAAGCGCACGGCGGCGACGAGTGCGTTGGCGGTGCGCGACGCGCTGCCCCTGTGGGGTGCTCGCGTGGCTCGCGGGCATATCTGGTTGACGCACAGACGATCTCCTCGGTGTTCTCGGGTGTGACCGGGTTAACTTACCCACGAGGCCTGGGAGATTATCGAGCGGAGTCGAAGCCCGCGCCCAGAAACGTAAAAGACCCCTCGCGCACCCGCCAGAGCCCGGTTACCCTTGCTACGTTTCCGTCCTGGGGGAGTTGGCCTGGATGGCGCCACGCGAGGAGCCGTGTCTAGTTTACGGGTATGATCGATGAGGTTGTTGCCGCGAAGGCGGAAACAGCTCGCCAGGAGAATTCGCCTAGTGGCCTATGGCGCACGCTTGGAAAGCGTGTTGGGTGCAAGCCCTCGGGGGTTCGAATCCCCCATTCTCCGCCAAAAGTGGCATATGCCACAAAGAGCCCGGCCATCGGCCGGGCTCTTTCATTTGGTTGCGCAAGTCTCGCTATCAGGCAGCAAGTGGGCCGGAACGGAACGCAGAATGGCCCCGCCCAACAGGGCGAGGCCATTCAAATGCTGCGTGCTATTTGATCGTGGTATCGATCTTGAGTTCCTGCTTCTTGTCGTGCACGAGGTCACCGCTCTCGTCTGCGGGGGTGAGCCCAACCGTGAACTCGATGGGCGAGTTGGCCTGGTGAAGGAAGTTGATCCCATAGGAGAACGTGGTTCCGGGCTCCCAGATGAATGGCGCGTCGCCGACGCCGGTGGCCATTGCCGTGGAGTTGACCTCCATGGTCTCGAACTGCTCGGAGTCCACTACGCTGTCCATCCCCTGCATGTAGGGCCAGTCGTCGTACCGCGGGTTCACTGTCACCAGGCTGTACGACAGCGGGATGTCTTCTGTGCCGGTGTTCGTGATGACGTAGTTGACGTAGACCAGCTCGGCACCAACCTCGATGATGGGGGCGTTGGTGTCGGGGTTGGCGAACTGCCCGGTCTTGGATGCCGCGGCCGTGCCAACCTGGTAAACATCCACCGTGAATCCGTCGCCAGAGGCCGAACCCAGCAGTTCACCAGGGGTGGTTACTGGCTTAGCAAACGATGCGGCATCACCGTCACCCGATGGCGCAGCTGTTGTCTCCTCGGGAGTCGGCGCTGGCTTGCTCGCTTCTGGGGTGGCGGGAGGAGCCGCCGGGGTTGAGCAGCCGACAAGACCGACGGTCAGTGCTGCGGCCAGAAGTACCGGTGTTGCAGAACGAGGAATGCGCATAGTTCACCACTTTTCGTATAGATGGGCCGCCCGAATCGGTTGCCCTGCTGTGCGGGGACAACGCGGCACTGGGCCGGCTTTCCCCTCAAACCACCCTAGAGAGAGCCCTCGGTTCCCTCGATGGGCAGCAGTACCCATCAACAGGACTGATCGACCAGGATGGCAACCCTCCCCGCTAGAGTCGATATATCAATACCCATCCATGCGTTTGCACACGTCTCGGCGAATATCCCGTACTGTCGAGTAAACACACCGTCGGCCCGGGGGGACCGTGATGACCGTTCAACGATTGCGCCCGCTCGCGGACGTCTTTCGTCAGGGCATTTTGGCGTGCCTCGTCTTCATGATTCCCGTGTTCATCGTTCTGTTCGCGATGACTGTGCCCGACGGCCCGTGGGAACTCGTGCTGATTGCTCAGATTCTCATCTCAGTCGCGATCCTCATTAGCAGCTGGCGATTCTTCAAACTCGCCATCTGGGTTTCAGACGACACCATCACCGAACGCGGCTTTTTCCGGCTTCACCGAGAATTCCGCCGGTCTGAGGTCGGCTCGGTCCTCTTCGTAAACACATACAACGGTCGCGAGATTCACCCCCAGCTCTTCGTACGTGATCACAGCGGGGCACTCCTCATCCGGATGCGGGGACAGTTCTGGAGCCGGGACGCTATGGATCAGCTCGTCGAGGCGCTCGACGTGCCCGCGCAACTGATCGAGGATCCCATGACCGTCGCCGAACTGCGCGAGACCACCCCTCAGGGTCTGTACTGGTTCGAACGCCTGCCGGTCGCTGCCGGTTTCGCTTTCGCGGCCGCACTCGCGTGTCTCGGAGGGATCACGCTGCTCGTGCTCAAGTTCGCCGGAGTGATGGAATAGGTCTTACTTGCGCTTGAGAGTCGAGAAGATTCCGCGCAACACCTCACGCACGACCGTCTGACCTCCGCGCGAACCGAAGAAATCGCCCACCGGATTGTCTTCTCGCCGAGTGGCGGTGGTACGCGAAGACGTTCGGGGTTTGGCCTGTGGCTTGGATGCTCGCTGCATGTCTCGCACTGCCCTGTCGTAGTCCGCCTGCACCTTTGCCGCCTCCGTCGCCTTGGCCGCGGCGGCCTTGTCTGCCTCCGCTCGCGCATCACGCTCGGCGGCGGCGTTCATCTTCACCGCGAGAATCTCCCGTGCCGAGTCGCGATCAACGACGGTGCCGTACGTACCGGACAGGGGTGAGGCATCCACCGTCGCCTGCATGTCGGCCGCGGGCGTCGGTGACATCGAGCCTTCGGGAGCGCGCAGTCTTGTCCAAGCCACCGGTGACGGCGCGCCTTTTTCGTTCATGACGGTGATGATTGCCTCGCCCGTGGCGAGAGTCGTCAGTACCTCTTTGAGGTCGTAGCCCGAGGTGGGATAGGTCGAGACCGTGGCCTTGAGCGCCTTCGCGTCGTCCGGGGTGTGTGCGCGTAGCTGATGCTGCACTCGCGACCCGATCTGAGCGAGCACATCGCTCGGCACATCCTTGGGGGTTTGGGTGACGAAGAAAATGCCTACGCCCTTGGACCGGATCAGACGGATGGTCTGCGTGATCGAGTCGATGAAGTCCTTAGACGCTCCGTTGAAAAGCAGGTGAGCCTCGTCGAAGAAGAACACGAGCTTGGGCTTGTCGATGTCGCCAACCTCGGGAAGATCGTTGAACAGATCGGCGAGCAACCACATGAGAAACGTGGAGAAGACCGCGGGCTTGTCTTGCACCCCGGGAATCTCGAGCAGGCTGACGATTCCGCGACCATCGTCAGTCGTGCGCAGGAACAGCGCCGTGTCGATCTCGGGTTCGCCGAAGAACGCGTCAGCGCCCTGATCGGCGAAGGAGATGAGTTCGCGCAGGATGACGCCCGCCGTCGCCGAAGACAGGCCACCAAGGCTCTTGAGCTCGGGCTTTCCGTCGTCGCTCACGAGCCACTGCAACACCGCTCGCAGATCGCTCAGATCAACGAGGGGCAGACCGGCCTGGTCGGCGTAGTGGAAGACAAGCCCGAGACTGGACTCCTGAGTCGCATTGAGCCCCAGCACCTTCGATAGGAGTAGCGGACCGAAGCTCGAGATCGTCGCACGGATCGGGATGCCGATCCCCTGCCCGCCGAGTGTGTAGTACTCGGTGGGGGTCGCCGTCGGGTGCCAATCTTGGCCGATTGACTTCGTGCGCTCGAGCAGCTTGTCGCTGGGGGTGCCGGGGCTTGCGATGCCCGACAGGTCGCCCTTGATGTCGGCGGCGAAGACGGGGACCCCGGCGGCAGAGAGCTGCTCGGCGAGCACCTGCAGGGTCTTCGTTTTGCCCGTTCCGGTCGCGCCGGCGACGAGTCCATGACGGTTGACCATGGCGAGCGGGATGCGCACGGGCACGTCCGCGAGCGGACCTCCGTTGACGAGCGCACCCATTTCCAGCGCGGGGCCGTCGAAAGAGTATCCCGCGCGGATGGCATCGACTTGCGCGGTGGTGAGGGGGCCGGTCTCGACAGACTCAGCCTGCGAGGTCTCGGTCCCCGAGGCGGGGTTTTCGACGGGCTCGTCCAGCGGAGACTTGGGCTCGACCAGCAGAGGTTCAGGCTCAACCGCCGAGGCCTCGGCCTGAGCCGCGGCGAGCGCAGCCTCCGCCTCGGCAAGAGCCTTGCGAGCGAGTTCTACCTTGGCCGCAGCATCCGTCATCGCGCCAGTTTATTCGGCGACCGATCACCGCGGAGGTATGTGGTCAGGGCTGAGGATTAATCCCGCGCCCTGAGCACAAACCTCCGCGGTGTTGGAACGCTAAACCGCGAGCCGGTCTTCGAGTCCCCAGGACTGGCCGTAGCCACCCTCGGCAACGGGCAGCGCCATCAGATCAAGGAACGGCTTCGCGTCGAACGCCTCAGGACCGAGAACTCCCGATCCCGACCAGATGCCCGTCGAGAGCAGCTCGAGGGCGATCACCGGGTTGAGGGCGGTCTGCCACACGACGCACTGGGCCTCGTATTCGGCCATCGTCCACTCGTTGTCGCTCACGTGATACAGGTACACCTCGCGGGGCTTTCCGTCGGTTCCGATACCCGTGACCCACAGGCCAGCGCAGGTCTTACCGGTCATGCGCGGGCCGATGGTGGCGGGGTCCGGAAGACCGGCCGCGACGACGTCGCGTGGCGCAACCATGACCGGACCGTTAGCCGAACGCACCTTGACGGGCTCGGTCTTGTCGAGCCCAAGCTGGTGCAGGGTCTTGAGGATGCCGATGAACTCCTCCCCCAGCCCGTACTTGAAGGTCACGCGCTTCGCGGCGACCCAGCGAGGCATGAGCAGAACTTCCTCGTGCTCGACGTTCACACACTCGACGGGACCGATGCCCTCGGGGAACACAAACACCTCGGGCTCGGAGAACGGCTCTGTCGTGTACCAGCCCCGGTCCTTCTCCCAGATAACGGGAGGGTTGAGGCACTCTTCGATCGTGGTCCAGATGGAGAAGGATGGAGCGAAAATCTCGTTGCCGGCCTCGTCGCGCACGACGAGATTGGCTCCGTCACGGGTGCCGAGCTCGTCAATCTCGCTGAAAAGGTGATCGGCGGCGTAGCGAGCAAAGACATCCGAGAGACCCGGCTCAACACCCATACCGACGAGCGCGAGGCGACCGGCGGTCTCCCAGTCGGGCGCCTGAGCGAACTGGTCGTCGCCGAGCTTCACACCGGTCTCGGCGTGCGGATTGGTGGGGTGCGGTTCGGAGAGGCTCATGGCCATGTCGAGGTAGTCGGCGCCAGCGGCGTGAGCGCCAGCGAAAATCGTGGGCACAAACTTGGGCTCGACAGCATTCATGACGTGGGTCACTCGGTGCTCGCGCGCAACCGCGGCAACATTGTCGGGATCGGAGGCATCGATCTGAGCGGCAACGAATCGTCCGTTCGCCTGCCCCTTCGACTCGAGCCACGCGATGGTGCGCTCAGCGCGGGTCACGTCGTAGTCACTCACGACGATGGTCTCGAAAAAGTCGCGACGAGCGGCGATCTTTGCAATGGCGTCACCGACGCCGCCGGCACCTACAAGGAGGATTCTCATGACTCGACTGTACCGCGTGGACGGTAGGTGCCGTCAGCCGAGATTCTGAGAATCCGAGCCGTTCGACCGGGCGCGGGCCACAGCGGGCGGGAGGGGATGGATGCGCGTAGCGAGCAACGCCCACACCAGCACGGCGACCGCAGCGCCCAGCACAGCACCTCCGACGGTGTCGCTCACCCAGTGCGCACCGAGGTAGGTGCGGGACAGCGCCATGAGCACAATCCAGGCGACCGCGACCACCCAGAGCCACGCGCGCTGGAAGACGAGAGCCAGCGCAACTGCAACCGTGGCGGCGTTAGCGACGTGTCCTGAAGGGAACGATCCGGGATCCACGTGAACGAGGATGTCCTCCGGTCGCGCCCGGTCGACGAGCGTCTTGAGCAGTTGCACGAGTCCGGCACTGAGCGCCGAAGCGAGCACAAAGTAGAGGGCTGCCCAGCGACGCCCCAGAAGGTACAGCAGCAACGCACCGCCCAGCGGAACAACCCAGATGGCGAACCATCCACCGCCGACAAAGTTCATCACGAGGGAAGGCACAAGCCAGAGTTCGCTGCGATGCTCGGTAATCTCGGCCATCCACTCGGTGTCAATACCGAAGGGGCTACCGCGCAATACGGTGAGTCCCCCGAGCAGCAATACAGCGGCAAGTGCGGTTATCCCGCCAACGAGAGCGAGGCGGCGCGTGCGGGTCATTGCCCCACGGTACCTCAGCGGCTGAGCGCGGGCACGGTGCGGGGCCGCACGACGACAACGAGCACGACAGCAGAGACGAGAGCGGTGATCGCCATGATGGAGCCCATAGGGATCGCGTCTCCGATGCCGAACAATCCCACGATGGGCGAGACCAGCCCTGCAAGTCCAAAGTTCAGGGCGCCCAAGAGTGAGGCGGCGGTCGCGGCCTCACTACCGTGACCCGCGAGCGCGAGCACTTGGGTGCACGGGAAGGTGAGGCCGCAGCTGAAGATGAAAATCCACAGAGGCACGAGGATTCCCACGAGGCCCGCGTCGAGCAGACCAAGCGCAACGATGGTGGATGCCGACAGGATCATTCCGGTTACCGCGCCCACCAGAATCCACTGCGGACCGACGAAGCGCGCAACAAAAGAACTGACCTGAACGCCCGCGACGACACCGACGGAATTCACCGCGAACAGCAGACCAAACTGCTGAGGGTCGAGGCCGTAGACGTCTTGGAAGAGGAACGATGACGACGAGAGATAGGCAAACAAGCCCGAGAACGTCATGCCCGCCATGATCGCGACACCCACGAAGATCCGGTCGCCAAACAGAGACCGGTAGCGCGAACCGATCGTCGAGTGCGGCAAGAGCGCACGGCGTGCGGCCGGCAGCGTCTCGACAATGAAGAAGATCGCGGCAAGCACGACGAGCACACCGTAGATGGCGAGGAAGAGAAAGATCCCGCGCCACGGCATGAGCCGGAGCAACTGAGAGCCGATCACGGGAGCCAGGATGGGCGCGAGCCCGTTCACGAGGGACAGGCGCGACAGCATCCGCACGAGTGGGAGCCCGCCGAAGAGGTCGCGCACGATGGCCATCGCCACAACACCGCCCGCGGCGGCTCCCGCGCCCTGCAAAATCCTGAATGCAAAGAGCATCTCGAAGTTCGCCGCGACAAAGATGCCGAGGCTCGCCGTCACGTGAACGCTCGTGGCGATGATGAGGGGCAAGCGACGACCGACCCGGTCGCTCCACGGCCCCACGAGCAGTTGGCCGAACGCGAAGCCGAGCATGGTCGCCGTCAGGGTGAGTTGGATGGCGGCCTGCGAGACCCCGAGGTCTTCCTTGATTACGGGGAAGGCCGGCAGGTACAGATCGATCGTGAACGGGCCGAGTGCCGTGAGAGCGCCGAGAACGAAGATGTACACAAGCCGCTGACGGGTGCTGAGCGCGTCCCCTGGGTGCGAAATGGGCGTGGTCATCGGGTAGTCACTGTGCTCACTACTCCCACGATAGCGGCACGCGAGAGCGCTTTCCCTCGGTTACGAGCCAGCGGCCGACGCCACGCCGGACGGATCGGCGAGGAGCGCGGCGAAGGCCAACTCGGCCGCGCCGATCACGAGCAGATCCGAGCGAAGAGTCGCGGTCGTGATTGACACGCCATCGAACGAGGGTTCAAGCGACTGCCTGCGCACGTTCTCGACAAGGAGCTCTGGATCGAAGTCGTAGAGCGACGCGAGAAAGCCGCCGAGCACGATGACCTCGGGGTTGAGCACATTGACCGCGTTACGCAGGGCGGTGCTGAGATACCCGAGCTGGCGGTGCACGATCGTGCGCACGGCGGGATCGGTGGATGCGGCGAGCGCCCGGTCGAACGCATCGGCGTCCGCCACTACGAGGCCGAGAGCGTCCATGAGTTCCGCGCGATCCACCTCGGACTCGAGGCTGCCCACTTCGACGTCGCCATCGCCCGCGCTGCTGTCGACCCTGACGTGCCCAAACTCCCCCGCGTAGCCGCCCGCACCCCCGAGGCTCGCGCCGTTGGCGATGATCGCTCCGCCGATGCCGCTCGCGCCACCGTTCAGGTAAACGAGATTGGAGACCCCGCGGCCGGCACCAAAGACGTGTTCGGCCGATGCTCCCACCGTGGCGTTGTTTCCCGCCACAACCCGAAGGTCCGTTGCCTCCGCGAGCAGCTGGGCCACGGGCTCGTCACGCCAGTCGAGGTGAGGCGCCCACCGCACGAGTCCGTCGCTTGCGCGCACGAGACCGGGAACGGCCGCGCCGATGCCGAGAACGGATCCAACCGCCTCAAACTCCCCCCGCAGGCCCGCGATGATGGCAGAGCTGATCCCGACATACTCCCGCACGGTGGGCGGCTCTTCGGTCTCGTAACGGATGCTCTTGAGCACCTCACCGCCGAGGCCAACAACGCCAACGGTGATGGCATCCACTTCCGGGTTTGCCGCTAAGGCG
>Ga0247807_10000236_pt1 | contig 36819 bp, 28 predicted proteins | sample UWRJL074202C1_FD_179931 | JGI IMG/M metagenome (GOLD analysis project Ga0247807, IMG submission 179931) | Plant litter microbial communities from Arlington Agricultural Research Station in Wisconsin, United States - UWRJ-L074-202C-1 | ecosystem: Environmental > Terrestrial > Plant litter >...
ACATGTCGGAAATCATTCGAACCTCCCAGGATCCTGCATCTAAGCCCTGGACTGGTGGTCCTTCAGCTCCATCTGGCTCCGTTCCTACATCTCCCGCAACTCAAGCGAAGGCCCTCCCCTTCATTCGTCCTGCTGATATATACAAGCGGCGTATGGAGGAAGAGAAAGAACGACAATCACTGGACTCTAGTAGACCAAGCATGGATTCAGTGAGGAGTTCGAGAACCAATGAAAATTCAGAATCGGAAGGACTAGGATCTACTAGACGAAGGGAAGAATCTACTGATGGACCTCGTTCACGGTCAACGCTGGAGCCTGTCAAAGAGAGAAAAAGTGAATACGGCCTTGAAGGATATGATTTCAATGATCAAAACACCACGAAGCCGTTACAGGCTTCCGTACAACCGTTGTCTGAGAAGGATAGATTGGAGGCTATTAGTAATAGGAGTCAGTCAACAAGTCCACAACTTCCAAATCTGAATCGAATGTCTGGATTTGGGATGGATCTTTTCTCGAAACCAAAAGAGGCAGCCTCGGAGCCTCCGGTGGCCCAGGAAGTTAAGCGCATCTCCACGTCATCTGTTACTACAGAGGGCACGCCGCCTAAGGATAACATACCTAGCGAACCTCCTTCTAACAATTTCAAAACTGTCGTTAGCCAAGCTTTTGAGCGGAAAAACGATGCGTCACTTCCGGCCACTCCTACCTCTCAATTAAATAGTGCTGCTAGAACTGGCAGTGAGAGTGCGGAATCTATTGATGCTAGTCCTATTATGAGTCGCGCTCCGAATATCTCTGCTCCTAATATGCCATTATCCAATCCCGACGGTCATCCGGAGCCTCTTGCTTTCAGCGTGCCTACTGGTGCTATCAAAACAGATAAAAGTGTTGAGCCAGAAACTCCATATCAAGCCTATCAGCCTCCACCAGTTACTATCGATCCATCTAGCAAAGAAGTCGATCATGAGCCATTACAACCTCCTCGGCCAATAATTGGACGTGACGAAAGCTTCCGACCTCACCTGCCTGGAGGCTGGAACTCATATGCTACCACTCCTGGTAGCGAAGTACCTGAGATCAGTGCGTCGGAAGCTCAAGCGCCGATTAGCTCGTTACAGCAAGTGGATCCAGCAGATAGTTCACCAGATATCAAGGATGATGACTTGACACCGACTGCTACCGGACGCCCGCTGGCAGAGTCAGTATTGCCCCCAGCGGATGTCGGTGTAACAAGATCAGGGTCAAGTCGAGATGGCAGCCCTTCGAGTGTATCCCGCGTGACCACGAGTACTCTAGATGAGTCTGACACCAATGCTGGCCAGCCAACTCCAGATCTCTCAATGGCCCCAAGCGGAAGTCTTTATTCAAATACTGCTTTGGACCAGAGGCTACTATCTGAAACTGAAAGCGAGTCCTCCCAAGCACATTTGCGACCGGATATTGCTAAAAGAATTTCCAATACCGATTCGGATCAAGGCCCAACCCCTCTACCTAAAGATACACCGGTAATTGTGAATGAAACCCCTGGGTACTTTCCCAAACTTAATACAACCCCGAAACAGAACACTACGGAGAATACGGAAACAGGAATAAAGCGATCACAATCCCCTGATGAAGAAAATGATAGGCTTCACAACGAAATCGTCAAAAATCTTAACCCTACTCCAAAACCAATTGATCCAGTTCAGCGAAGCAATTCCCTAACTGTGGAATCTCCGGACGAACGATCTACAAATCCAGCACGAATTAGCTCATACTTACCTAGTGAGTATGATAATTATTGGGCTTCTACCACGGATGAAGAGACCCCAACAACCGTCGTGACAGCACCTGCACCTGACGTTATCCAGATCCCATCACAAGCACATGATTCGACACCACTTGTTGTGACTGAAAGTCCATTGCCTGACCACCGAGAGCTTACTCCTGAGCCTCTGAGCCCCCGCAAGCATGAGCCTTCAGCAAGCATATCCTCAGCAACACACCGTTACTCATGGGAGAAAAGTGAAGAAAACGTATCCACACCAGCAACTCAGAAAGAAGGGAGCTTGCCAAACGAACAACCACCCAAAGACGCATATGGTAGCCAAGCTCCAATTATAAGCCAGTCTGTGTCAATCCACTCCCCATCTCCAAGGCTAGCAGGAAATGAGGCATTGAGAAGTCATCCTACCACACCGACACCTGAAACTAAACCTGCGGATTTTGGAAGAGATGCCGCATTGGTTGGAGGTGGGCTTGCGATGTCAGGCGCAGCTGCGGCGGTCTATGCACACTCCTCTCCAGCCCAGCCAACTTCTGAACGCAGTCTTTCATTAGCAGATGAAAAGGATCCTCTTGCTCCTCCAGAGGATCAGCATCCTTCCAAAGCACAACTGCCATATTCTCAACCAGCGTACAATGAGCCATCCATTCCTTCCACCGACCCAGCTCCATCTAAAGCATTCGCTCCTTCTGCTACACCCACTTTACTTCCCTCTTCGGCACAGCCTCCAAAATCTCAGCCGGTATCAATTCTTCCATTCAAAGAAATCGTGTCAATGCCATTGCCGTACCAACGTATTCAAAAATTTGATGAAACGAGGCAGACATTTGCGACTATGGAATCTGGTCTAACTAGTTGGATTTCGAATCTCCAGACACAGCATCCAGAGCACGCTGGCGCAACCGCGACTTTTGGGCGACCAACAATGGACTCGACAAAGTTTGCGAGGTCAGGAGGTGGTCCATCACCGCCTCTTCAACAGCCATACTATCAACAATACCTCAATGCTAGCTCTCCTACATCACCTGGAACACCTCTTCCAAGGCCTGGTCCATCTACCCCTAGTGGAACACAGCATGGCTTCTCCCCCGCAGCAGGTATAACTACGCAGCAGGTACAAGCCAAGGGAAAGGAGTTACTTCACACTGCAGGCGTCTTCGGTGGTAAAGCAGGCAAAGTTGGAAAGGGTCTTTTGGCGAAGGGCAAGAGCAAGCTTCGCGGAGGCGGTAATGGAGACAAGGTAGATTAATCATCTCCTTCAAGCCGGACCGCAATTGGGCGACGTGGCGTTTTTTACCTCTGATTTTGAAAGTTCTTTCTCTCAAGGCTAATGATGAACATGCCTTGATGTTTTATTTCCTTTTAATACTTCGTCAACACTGCCGTTGTCATCCTGCTTAGCAGGTTGTGTAAGACTAGGGAGAATTACACATGTTGTTCCTCACGGTATCTCTTTGATCATGATTTCCCTGTGCCCTTGCTAAGCCGTTTCCTTCTACAGAACCCTTCCAGTCCACCAACCAAACCAAAAACTGATCGGCGCACCTCTTGGGGAATCCCACTTACTTTATCACGATCTTCTGGCAAAACTGATTCCCACTCCCGCAACTCTAGCAAGTCTAGGTTAACGACACCGGTGCCAGTAAGCCGACAAAGAGCTGCTACCCTAACTGTAGATACTACCAGTGGCCATGGTAAGTCACCACAAACTGCAGCCACTGATGATTCGTATGCAGTCATGACTGCTCCAGGTATTCTAGACAATTTGAGCAATATGAGTGGGGCTCTCCCGGCTGCTGATACTCCCATACATCCAAGGAACGAGTCTACCTTCCAAAAGGATAGCGTATCGCACCCGGGACAGACGGAACAACTTGATGGCGCGTCTATGGAGCGTGATGGTCTCAATGTTCCCGCCCCTATTGGCAAACATCAACCATCTTGGGACTCCTTCAACGCAACTCCTATTATAGAAGAGGAAGGCTTCCATTTCGAGGAGCATTCTGCAGCTGCTCAAAATTCACATGATATAGAAAAGACCCTGTCGCACAATCTTTCGATAGGCAGTGAAGCCAAAATTGTTAGAGCGTCTGAGGATTTGTCAGATACTGATGCATGGGTATTGGTACCCGATGAGCGGGATTCATCGCCCATATCATCTGATCAACCGCCTATGATACCGGAAATTTCAATGCCACAATCAGGTTTTGGTATCGAGGATGAGCCAGATGAAGCAGTGGAAGCTACTCCCGGGCCAGTTATGACTGAAGCCTCACGATCTCTCAATAACCCGGAAATCAATCAAGAATCCGATGGTGTAGGCTTGACTGTTTCAGATACATCTCATGCTGCTAGCATACTTGATCGACCGCGCTATAGTTATGATGTTCCCAGGGCAGATGGTACATCATCTTCTCCGCCTACAGGAGCTTCAATACAAACGCAATCTCCAGCAGCTGGCGGTACATTTGAAGCGAGGCCAGCACCTGCCCCTAGGAAGTCATCTTGGACACAGGCCCAGCATGAGCCACTAGATCGGCCACGCTATAGTTACGATGTACCAAGGGCTGATCAGTCCCCTGGACGACCTCCTTCTCAACCTAAGAGTGCCCAATCCATTTATCAACCACCTCCAATTAATACTGATATCCCAACTACTGCTCAGCAGTATGAGCAGGAACCACAAACTGCTAGGTCTTTCCAAGGTTTACCACCCATACGACGCACCTCAACATTTGGTCTTGGGTTTAACTCTCGTCAAGCAAGGAACAAAGCTGCGGCAGAAAACGAAGAACCAGTTCCCGCTCTGCCCGAACAGCCTAGAGATCCTGCACGGCGCTCGTTTGATATTGCTGTAGCAGCTGGTGTTGTGACCCCTGAGGGAGTTGCTAACCGTGAAGCGCACAGACAGTCGCAACAACACCAACGACAACAAGATCCAGACCATCCATCACAAGCTGATGTAGGCTCAATGGTAGCATCGCCTCCTGGTGTACAACAAATATACAAAGCCCCACGGGCGGCGGATGCTGATGCTGTTCGAAGATCTCAGGATTCCTGGCGACCAAATGCCGCCTCTCCTCGCGAGTCTCGCGGAAACTGGAGCGAGCAGATTGTCTCTGATCCCCGATCATCATTCGAACAGCAAGCTCGGAAAAGCTATTCTCAACGACCTCCATCACAGCAAACGAAAGGCTGGGAACAACCACCATCTTCTGCTCAAAGATATCCTGCTCTGTTCCGTGCAGAACCAAGTGACAAGGATGAGAATGATGATGAGCTGCCTGCACACTATTATCAGGCTCCTATTCCCCGTGAAGAGGCTTTCCTGCCCAGACAGCAAACCAATGAATACCAGATCCCGGGTGTTGGTCCTCCCGTTGACGAGCCGCGTCCAGCATCGAGACGTAATTCGCTTCTTAGGGACATTGGAAACAAGATCCGATCCGCTTCCAGAGAACGACGCAATTCTTTATCACAGGAAGGAGCCCTATTTAGAAGGCAAGATACTCAGGGAACTGAGTATGCCGAATCGAGCATTGCATCTGAAGATGGCCGAGACTCAAGACGGAAACGGAATAGCTTTTTTGGCAGCATGCATCGCTCATCTATCGGTGAACCCCCACAGAGCCGCGAAAGTACTATGGCTCATTTTGCAGGATCACGGTCCATTCTCAACCTCACACCTGGACAGACTCCAACAGAGTCGCCTGTCGTGGCAAATGAAAAGGCGCGTGCATTTTTTGGAGGAGACAGGTTTCCTGGTCTGAAGCCTGACGGTCATCAGGTTTCCAGAGCTTCTACTGACAGTGGAATGATGGAAGATCACGGCAAGAAAAAGCCTACAAAGCGGTTCTCCAATTTGAGTAGTATGTTCAGCAGGACAAAGGATGGTTCGAGAGGGACTGCAGCCGATCAGCGTCTACAGGGCTTGGGAGAAACATCGCAACAAGGAAGTCAGTTCAACTCGCCTCAGTCGATTCAACAGCAGTTTACACCACACCAATCCTCGCCACGCCCTGGAGCTACCAATAAGAAAAATAGCTTCCTCGCAAAGTTGTCTACTAGTGGAGATGTCTCACAGCCTCGGCCAGAACATAAGACCAAGAAGAGCGTCACCAACATTGGATTGCTGAGTGGCATCACAGGGGAGCCCAACAAGCCTCGGGAAGAACCCAAGGTGAAGAAGTCGTCCTCCACCGCTGGGTTGCTCAGTGGGATTATGGGAGATTCATCTCATTCTCGACAAGAGTATAAGGCGAAGAAGGCTCCTAATACCGGCTTGTTAAGCGGCATTATGGGACGTAGGTCACAACAACTAGAGAAAGTTGATGATTCCTCTTCTCAGGGAACTCGATCACAAGGAAGTCAGCCTAAGGACTTCCGTCCAAATCAAGTGCCACCTCCTCGGACCTATACCGACCTCGTTGAGCAAAACACCCCGGTCGCGAAGCACCCAGCAGCAGGCCCGTCACAAGAAAGAATAGATATTCCTTCTGAAAAGCGCGAGCGTGGACGTAGACCAAGTAGAGAAAATCGGATTCAACCTGAACCGCGATATGATACTGTCCCCATACCTGGAGGTTATGATCTTGTCCATGGAGATGGTTCGATGGCAGCACCAACAGGATACGATCCAAGGGGCTTAGGCCATTTCCATCAGCAACAACCTGACCCACGCTACACTCAACAACAGCATGACACTCGTTATACCCAACAATTAGATCATCGCTCTTCGCAACAGCTACTGAGCCATCATCAAGATGTCTCACCGGCGGCAGCTCAGTCCAATATGGATCAAAATCAACCACCCAATCTGACTTCGCAACTGGCTGACCGGCGCGCGTCTCAGACCAACCGGCCCAGTCTTACCTTGGTAGATACTTCAGTTAGCACTAGCCGGGGATCTCGGCGTATCAGCCGCGAAGATATAGTTGCTCGCTCGCCTGCACGTGTACTAAGTGGCCAACAGCGACCATACCAGTTATCACTGCCAGAAGACGAGGAAGAGAACACACGGTTGGGGAATGAGATACCCGTCATATCACCCCCAAGTAGTGTGCAGTCTCCGGCTTCTATTCCATCTGTCAATAACAAACCCCAGCATGATGCCATCAAACGACTTGGTCAGCCCACCCTTCGTCACCCTGAAAGTCCAGCCGGCTACCCATTGCCAGACGACACGGTATTCTCCCCGATCAACCCATCTGCGAACAGCCTACCACCGCCGCCACCTCCCAAATGGCCTGCTCATCTAGACAACCAAGATCATCATCATCTACATCTGGGTATTGATCGTTCGAACACACACCGCACGGCCGTCAGTGGCGTATCGCAAATATCTATTGCAAACGACCAACAAGGGATGCTCGCACCGTCAAAAGATGAGCGCGGGGTGCAGTCACCCACGCCATCAAGCCCCAGCATCACACCTCCGCCGTCCCACCGCCGCATCCCCAGCCCCCAACCCTCACCGAAGATGAAAAGCACCACGCTGAACCGCGGGCCGTCGCCAGATCTGTACAACGCCTCGCCGCGGCTCCCCAAACCCGACACAGATGCCGAGCGAGAACAGGCGATGCAGGCTCGGGAAGCCGAGAAGAAAAAGGCAATGACGATGGCGCAGGAGGAAAAGATCTACTATAACAAGGACGGGGAGCTGGAGGATGACGGAGAGGTGCCGGAACCGGTCATGAGCGCAACGAGCTTTCCAGGCCAGGAGTGGAATCCATATCAGGGCGTTTATGATGAGTATGATTAGATTTCTGGGGTTAGAAAGAGGTCGGGTGAGAGGATGGGTTAGAGATCTCTGGATCGAGCGAGTGGGAAGAGGAAGATAATAATACAAAGAGTGTTTAAAGTATACGAGTCAGAATCATAGAGGGAGAAATTGCTGCAGGGGAAATGAAAGGAAAGGAAGGGTGAAGAGGGGTTTATGAGAGGGATAATATATATATATATACATACACATTTGAGATGACGAGGTGGAGGAGGTGGAGGAGGTAATTTGTGAATATGCCGTGTGAAAACCATGTAATTAGGTACATAAGCGCATTTGTCCTTTAATAATACCCACACTGTTTCTGCTTTGCAAGCATCAATCACACCGCACACAGAACCGCTGAGATTCTCCCAGACTGATGATATAAAGCCATCGTGACCAATGTGAAGTGAGCCGCAAAGTAAGTTAAGGTAAGGATTCCACAAAGGAGGTCAAAAAGACATCAATCACCCCAGTGTCACATCACTACACAAGACACACACACGCACATATATATAAAGGCTCTAGACAAACACATAATCCATTCAAAAATTACTATATTTATATGTTCCCTCTTCTAGGGATATGGGGTATGTATGTTGTTCGCCAAAATGACACATACACATTGGGAAGATCCAATCAATCATTTGGATCCCCAACCATCCATGCCGATGACCAAATGTCATGATTAAAAAAAACACAAAAGTCTAACCTAAACACCATGCCCAGTAGTTGATATCGAAAAATGAAAATCCGTAAGTTTTCCCCTGATAAGAGCTTCCAACAAAGACTCAAAATAAAAAAAAGACTCAAGCCCCCCTAATATACAACTGGCTACCCGAGAATATGCAAATGATTTTTCTTCCTCCATAACGTCCAGATTTATACAAGAATGAGCGATTCCGAGAAAATATGGAACAAAGTAATCCACAGGGGGAATAAAAGGCTAAACAAAGAAGAGAGTATTTAAATGCCACATCATAAGCTCATAACGCATCTGCTGTGCTCACGGTGACCATTCCAGAACTAAGATGCTGTCGTCACCGGAGGCTTTCTCGCCTTTGGGATACCATCTCATATCTGATCTGTGCTTCAGGTACACCTGCCTGACGACCCCGGCGCCCTCGCGTCGAGCATCAAGGAGTTCCCAACTCCGCTTCTTTCCCGTAAAGGCTAGATTTGGTCTCTGGGCACCCATTGAGTATGCGAGATCAACATCGTGTATGGGAGCCATGTTCTCGAATGTATCTTCTGACTGTAGCACATCAAAGTCGATACCTTGGGGGTATTCGGCGACCGAGTAACCGTTGGAAATGATGAAGTTATCTTTGAACTGGAATCTTTGCAACACACAATCTTCTCCACATGCGTCAGCAACGACATGCATCTTCGCAACATTGAAGTGATGCCACGACTTGAAGTGGTGCAGGCTGAGCGGTTGGTCCCCATTCTCATAGAAACCGCTGAGGTCTCCAAATTGATCGACCTGATGAAGTCGAGGCAGATATGTCAATCGGATATCCGTGTATTTTGCGATGCAGTTATAGAGTAACCTGTCTCCTTGATCCGCATCCAAATCATACTTCCAAACATCTCCTTCTTTCTTTCCTTCCAGACATGGTGCCTCAACCACTCTTTTGGCCATTGGAGCCGTTAAGAATATGCCACCCCCGCCAAATCCAAAAGCGGCATGGTCTCGCATGAACCACTCTGCTCGTTCTGTGAACGTTCCGATATAATATGGCTTTGCAGGATTGTACTTTTTCAGAACACGCTGCAGCTCGGCAAGCGCAGGGAAAAAGGTGTCATCGTCCACAAGGACAAAGTATTTGCGGGTGTCCCTGGTCGGGTGGTTGTATAAGCGCTCAACTAGCGCAACATATCTGCCAGCCATATCTAGTTTGTTGTTGGCCTTGACCACCGTCGCATTGATTCCGGTCTGCACCAATAGTTCCGATGTACTTTCTATTTCTTCATCGGACGCGTCAAACAACTGGAGGACCAGTCCGGCACCGTTCGAGTGTCCCTGCCCATCCGTCAACCACCTCTTCCATTCTTCCACGGGATTCGTCTCCCCGTTCGTGAATCGCTGGTAGGTTGTCGACGCGGCAAAGATAAGGGCCGACGCATCCACATCATCTGGGCGCATCGACTTCTTGATGTGTACCTCCACCGCCCCAGCAGCTGCTGGCAGCGATGTCAGCCTCTTCATATTCACATCTTGGAACTTCTGCGGGATCAGCTCATGATCCACCTCGGTGATTTCTCTCCTCTCCGGCTGATCCGGTATGTATTTGATAATCCGCGAGGCGTACGAGACCTCGGGGCCGATGGAATGGTTGTGCAGGACGTCCCTTACCCAGCTCAAATCGTCCCAACTACTGCCACGGTTGGGGGGAGCCAGCGAGTCGGTTATTATTGTCGTTCCGCTGATGTTTGGGTGGAAGTAAAAGATGAGCGTAATGACAGCGGCCACTCCCAGCCAGCGGTATATGGGGGTTCGTGGTAGCATGTTCAGACTTCCGGGAACGTTGATGGATTTGGTAGGGAGCGACATTAAAACAAGGGCGCGGGAACCGAAGAAATCATGAGCGACAGCTGCTTGGAGTGTAAGTTCTTGGGTGTCGGTAGACTGTAGAGGTGAAGACGACGAGGAAGTCGAGATGAGGAGGAGGAGGAGGAGGGTTGGAGGGTTTAGAGGGTTGGATGGATTTATTAGCTTGGCCAGGCCGGGATCGATAGGGGGCTTTTTGGTGTGCTTTACCTGACTTGCTTGGCTTCCCTCCCTTTAACCACTTTCGATGCAGGGTGGGGGAGTAACTTAACCGAGACACCCGAAGGAGTCTGCTACGACCGACCAACAACCAAACCTTGGTGCTGCAACATCCTCCTCCTGTTCACCAATACATCCCATCCTGACCACTGCTGCAGGACTACGACTTGCAGCATCTACACTACCAACCACTATAAATACGGCGGTACCTTCAGCAGAGAGCCCCTTGACGCCAACGCTGACATTTATTGGCACCAGAGCATGAGGTGCGTTCAGGGCTTGGGGTTGAGGATGGTCATCACAGTTTTGCCCTGGACGGAATGAAGTTTTCCCTTCCTGAGTACCACGACGGCGACTATTGCTGCTGCTGCTGAAGCTGACACGCCTGTATAGCTCAAAGGGAGTATAACAAACATGAAAACACATTGAGATAATTACACTGTTGCAAAGTACCTATTTCCACCGACCAGGCCATTATTGCAGCCACCATGCGGATCAAAACTACTTCGGCGCCTCTTCTCTTACAGCAAACACTCACACCACTTCTACTTCTACCGCGATAAGTCCATTCAATTGTCCACCGACCAATCTTTCTAGAAGCAATAGCTGGCGGGGTTATCCGTAGTCCGCCTGCTTCGGGCCTGAACTAGCGGTAAACCAGTGGCCACGACGCTACGAGAAAAAAAACATGGTAAATCACCCCAATTTAGTAAATTTAGGGGTCCTGGGACAATCTTGGAGGCTCTTGGAAGCTCTTGAGAACTCTTGGAGAGTTCTTGGCCCTGGACATTTGTTTGTATGCTGGCATCGCGGGCACTCGCAACCTCCTTACAATTAGGATTTATTCATGCCAGATCAATAAAACACCTCGAGAGGCCTTTCCGTGATAATTCATATCCCCCCACCGAGAGGGCCAGTTCCAGCCAGAAGCTATCAATAGAGGTGGAAATTAACCCCCCTCCCCCCCTCTCCGTCTTTCTCCACGCTAAATCGACCACTGTTGAACAAATATTGCCCCAACCGCGTGGCCTAAATAGGCCGATCCAGATGAGATATTTCCGAGATGAACAGTGCACTCGACATGACGAATACCAAGCGAGCAAAGTTGGCTTCACTCCACTTGACGGTGCAAGTCTTTGCTTTGCTTGTCTGGCTGGTTTTGCTTGTCTTTGCCCAACGACCACCCTTTGAATGAGATCTTCAAGATCCACCGTGTAGGGGCAGTTTCACACCTGCTCGCCAAACATAAACGGAAATGACCCTAATCTTGCTCGCCCTTGTTCCAGCAGGTGCCAGGCTATTCTGAACGGCATGAGTCGTGAGGCAACTGCAATTCAGGGTCTCGGGAAGAACAGGTACAGGCTTAAGATCACAAAGGCTTTGCCTGATGGTGTTCTAATTTCCCCCCGTTCCCCACTGCGTCTTAAGCGAACCCCCTGAGTGTGTCCCCCAGGGCTGAAAATAGGTGATGGTCAAGCCCTCACAGCACATATCAGCTGACATGTAAATTATCACTAATATTGAGTATTGCAGATCTCTTGTAACAACTACATGTCGCACAAACTGCAATGATCTGGCGAGACTAGAAGATAATTGGTTGAGCCAATTCCTATCCGTTTGAGGTATATTGTGCTTTACATCATTTTGATAGCCACTATTTGACATGTCTGAGCTGCCTGCATCTAATCATAGGCTGGAGGACGCGAGGCCATGAGTGATTACGAATTGGCGAATGAAAGTTCTACATAGGCTGCATCTGACATTTCACCTAACCTTCGCGCTCACTGAGTGTCCGCGTATTATTATACGAGGAAGTTTCAGCAGACCATAAAAGAAAAATTCCTGTCTGAGGTTCCTCTTGAATGAGAACTCGAGTTTACGTATGTCGTAGTATGTCGTATGTCTACATTATTGCAGATGATACCATCCACAACTCGCGAGTCTTCCGCAATTTGATATCAACAGCACATCATCGCCAAAAGCTAAGCGAGCCCCTTACAATGCACCCATTGCCATCCCCCGTGTCACCCAAGGGTTCAAGCGAGCCCAAGCCAATTCAGAAAACACCAATGGACTTGCCATCATAATAAACATTTCGTTGGTATGCTGGAGATAGTGTGGGGTTTCGCTATGTTCTGGTGTGATATTAGAGGCAATTGTTGCCTCTCAACTCGTAGATTGGTTGCGCGCGCAGAAATGGGGCCACCATGGGTCTGGTGAGTGTCGAGACTTCCATGAGGACGCGGATGCAACGGCAACAGATTGAAGACTGATGCGATAGATATGGGAATGTCGTTATTGTTAAGTGCGGGGTATGGGACTGGCTTTGGAGAAGTTGTGGCCTATTGTTCTGTGCAGAAATGGGGAAGATATCGGTATTGTGAATGCTTGGAGTGGGACGCATGTTGGAGATAAACAGATAAAGAGACGGCGAGCGACGGAGGAATATCAGCGCAAATCTCGATCCTCGTATCAAGTGAAATTCGCGGCGAGATTAACTCAAAGGGAAAATATTTAGACGGCATTCAAGATGGCTCCATCTATTCAACAACTAGCAGAGGATATATCTCGGGTCACGGTTGATCCTCTTAAACTTGCTGAAGCACGCAAAGAAACTCCACAGGAAGGTGAAAAAGAAAACCCCAAAGAAGAACCAGTCGCGAAAGTCAGAGAAGAAGGCAAAGATGCACAGGATGCACAGGAAGCAAAGCCATATGTCAAACGGCAAATCGATATAGAAGGAGGCACTACTACTGCATCAGTACATCCACCTGTTCGCTTTCTCTTCATCGCAAACTAACACGCTTAGTACCCCCAATATCTCCCAACCTGGAACCACGGCCAAAAGTACCCTCCTCTAGAAGAATTCAACTACATCGAACACGGCAAAGACGCCGACCCAACCTTCCCCGACCTGCTTCCACCCGGATCCAAGATCCAGCATCTAACGCCCTCCATCGGAGCCGAAGTCCACGGCGTGCAGCTCTCCTCTCTCACCGATGTCGGCAAAGCCCAACTCGCGCTCCTCGTTGCCCAGCGCAAGGTCGTCGCCTTCCGCGACCAAGACTTCGCCGACCTCCCGCTGCCCACCGCGCTCGAATTCGGCTCTTTCTTCGGCCGGCACCATATCCACCCAACATCTGGCTCGCCTGAGAACCACCCCGAGCTACACATCGTCCATCGGCTCTCCACACCAGGCGCTACGGACTTCGAGGCCTTCCTCGCGGGCCGCAACAGCAGCGTATCCTGGCACTCCGATGTCAGCTATGAGAAACAGCCGCCTGGAGTTACATTCTTGTATATATTTGACTCGCCGGAAGTCGGCGGTGACACGCTATTTGCAAGCCAGGTCGAGGCGTATAATCGGCTGAGCGAGAGTTTGAAGGAGCGCCTGCATGGGCTGACGGCCGTGCATAGCGGGTTTGAGCAGGCGGCTTTCTCGCGCGAGAGGGGAGGCGTGGTCAGGCGGGAGCCGGTCAAGAATGAACATCCGCTGATCAGGACGCATCCGGCGACCGGAGAGAAGGCGCTGTATGTTAATACTGGATGTAAGTTCTCTGGCAACTCCTTGCTCGCTTCCTGGGCTAACACTGGAGACAGTTACGCGGAGCATTGTCGGCTTGAAGAAAGAAGAGTCGGAAGCCCTGTTGGCGTTTTTGTTTAATCATATCGGGCGAGGCATTGACTTCCAAGCCAGGGTGAGATGGCAGCCGAAAACTGTCGTTGTGTGGGATGTAAGTATCTCGTTTTAAGTTGCGTGAAGTGATTAATGTTAATGATCTTTTAGAATCGTGTGACGGTGCACTCGGCAACGCAGGATTGGACAACTGGAGAGCGTCGACACCTGGCTCGTATCACACCCCAAGCTGAAGTCCCTGTTGAAACACCTTACAAGAAGCCGGAGGTGCCTGCTGTGGCTTAAGTGAAAGTGATAATATGGTTTATCGGGCTGGGAAATTTACTAGCGGTGTAGAAACAGTTGTGTGGCATATATTAAGAAGAAGCATATGCAGCATGAAGGGGTAATTTTCGTGCGGTTCAGAATTTCAAGATCTAGCATGGTCTTATAGCATACATCCTCAATATACCAGTACCAGCAACTCTTGATTGTGAATCATACAGTGAATCAGGATAAGTTCAATTTGTGATGATCTCTGATTTAACAGTAGTCTTGCCAATCCCTACCCGAAACACCTTTTCTCGTCTCAAAACATATATCACTCCCTCCCAAGTTAGTTCCAAAGGTCACGTGTGGGCGGCCTGCATCTTTATTAGATATTTTCCTTATCTATACCATTGTTCGAGATATTTTAGATATACATCTCTAGTCAAGACTTTTAAATAAGAGATCTAAAACAAAATGGATACATATTCTCTTTAAACAGAGCCAGGTCTACACAAGATCAATACTATACGTCTTGACACGTGACCTGAAACGTGACTTTCTAGGCAGAATGGTAGCTAGTAAAATGATCTCGGAACGGAGGTACTTTTATCTTCTTGCTGCTGGGATGTGTTTTGCTATTGACAAGGCTGGCGGGCTCGAGGAACTGGGGCGTGCCACTCCCGAAGCGCCGTACGTGATCGCACTCTTAAACATTAGGGACTGCAATTGTCGTCCTCTATCATGATCATAATATGTCCGATTTAAGCAATGTCCGTCAAGCTTTAACCGCGCAGCCCAAATCTCCTATGCGACAAGCCAAACCTAAAGTCATTGCAGTTGGCACTACATGCTATGTGACAACTACAGACAACAAAACGGTCCTGAAGGGGTACCAGGTCTGGTCTAACGGGGATCTAGTCTATGATTACGGTGCTACGTGCGAGGAGCGTCTGGCTCGGGAAGCCAAAATCTACAAGCATCTCGGCAGACATCCTCAAATATTGACATGCTTTGGTCTTGAAGAAGTGCACACTGGTGTCCATTCGCTCCGTCTGGAGATGGCTCCCCTGGGGTCTATCCGCGCGTACATACAGAAGAATGTCACTAGCCTACCTACTATCCAACATCGACTGCAGATGGCCCTCGATGTGGCTATTGGCTTAAGCTACGTGCACTTACGAGGTGCAATGTCATGCGATCTGTCTTGTGCAAACCTCTTCCTCTTCGACGGACTCCAAGTGAAGCTCGGCGACTTTGGCGGCGCTCTCCTTGACGGATGTGGCTTTGAATGGGACCAGACCCACGAGTCTCGTTACCAGTTACCCTCACGTGGGCGGGAGTATTACGAAGTACCGCACATGAAGAGGGAGCTCTTTAGCCTGGGATCCGCCATATATGAAATTACTGCTTGGAAAAAACCCTTTTCAGAACTGAACGACGACGAAGATAATGAAAAGTATGCTAAGGGGGAGTTTCCACTACTTGACGGCAATGTTGCTAAGCACATCATTCGGAATTGTTGGGATGAAGGCTATGCAACTGCAGAGGAAGTTGCCAATGATTTGAAGAGCTGCGAGTGGTCTTGTATCTAAGGAGTGAGTAAAACGGACAGCGTACCTATAACCAGGCGAGGACAGGCATCATAAACCCTAAATCCTAAATCCCATAGAACACAGCTCTTCTTCTTAATGCCTTATTAAGCATCAACAAAGAACCTCCTTTCCTTTAGCCTCGTGTCACGGGACCCCTTACTAAGACCTTGGTACCCATGTATACCGCTCTAGATGATGCTAATCATATGACAATTGTCATGATCATTGCCTTGACACTCACTTGCATCAGGCTTGTAAGATCCTACAATTCTCCAAAAAGTGTCAAATTCTCTTTGTGAAATAGAAAAGCTACCACATCGCTGGTAGGTACCTCGACCATTGGCGGTACGCTGAAGGAGCAGACCGCCAATTTTTGCTTTGAAAGTCGATTTCCCCATAGGCTGTCTTTGAGTTTTAAGTAATGGGATGCAGTACACTTCCTGTTCATCGTTGCCATGTAACATGACGATATCAGTGTAACCATCTAGAAGTCTTTCACCACTTAGGTCGTCAAGTGTCTCGGAGCTATTCGAATGAACCGAGAACAGTTCTACAATCGCAGCCGAAATGTGATCTCCACGCATTCGTCTCATCTTCGCTCTGGCTAGCGGCGTCGATAGTCTTAACAGCGCAGCATCTACCTCGCCAAACTGGTTTTGGTGACGAATTTCGCTACTTACTTCTATGACTTTGCAGAGAGGTGTCGCAACGTCATATAAGCCAATATCGACAAGATGTACCTCTGCATCGACGGCTGCCCACGACCATGATGGCGCGCGGTACGTGGCTGGCCTCGTGTTTGCAAGACCTGGAGCAACTTGCCAATGAAGCTGGTGGTGAATGTATTTCTTCCACAAGCCAGCGACGTAGGTATCTTGGTTTTCGAGAAGCCTGTGCATCTTTCCGGCGACCGCTGATATGGCGATGAGTTTGTCTCTTGGAAAGGTCAACTTCGAGAGCGAGTATTGATGTACAATCTTGATCCAAACATCATAGATGTTTCTAGGCCTTCCCACTGGTAGCTGTGCAAGGTTCGTGATATCGCTAGGGCCGTCGCTCGGTGCAGTCCCGAGATGGGGTATGAATGACAATGCTTGCTTTTTCCAGGCCGATCCGATTCTACCGGCATGTCCGCTTGCAACTTCTTGTGATTCAGAGCTTTCGCCCATGAGACATTCCCAGAATATCTGGTCTTTGCAAAAGTGGATAACTCGTCTCGACATCACTCGCTCTTGCTGGACCCATGCTCTACGAAGTAGAGGAGAATCCAACACTCTCTGATTATACGTGCTCGGCACATCAACCACGTATGTTGTTTCCGTGCTACCAGCTGTATTGGTCACGAACCAAACTGCGGTTTGTAATAGTGTATTTCGATCATAGAATAGACCTCCATTCCCGTTTACGGAAGCCGTTGCAGCAAGGGTACAAAAGGCTTGTTCATAGATATAAGCCATTTTTGTTGATTCAACTCTCCAGTCTTCATCGTCATCTTGAACAATACATAAACTGTCGATCCAAAGATACCGTATATGGTAACTTTTGCGTAATAGTCTAGTGGCTTCAATCGCGTGTTTGAAGGTCCGGGGTAATTCCTCAAATGGCAATCTATTTGCAAAGGCTTCTTGGTTATTTTTGAGCAGCCTCAAAATGGGGATATTCCCCCAGCAGTGACTTAAAGCCACATGCTCGAATGGCTCTACTAAACCTGAAGACTTGACAATTCTAACATCGCTGTAGTTGTCTTCCAGCCCAATATCGATCAGCCGAGCGGGAAAGTGTTGCCGACTCGGACTCGTGTCTTCCGAGTGCTCATGAACTTTTTTGCAATCTTTGTGGGATGTCAAACATTTATCAATCCACGACTCTACCAAGCCCCAACTTCCAATCGAATTTGTCTTCCTCAATGGTGGAGGGTATGGCATGTTTGGCGAATCTGAAATATTGTTACTACATGAACCTTGAAAAGTAGTGACCACATATATAACTGACTCGCTGCTATTGCATGACATGTTGTTTGCATGTATATGTCTTTCCCGCTCTTTGAGAATTTGTAACTCACACTTAGGTAGTTATAATTAGGTCTGGATTTGTGGGTTTGTAGGGAGATAGTCCCAACGTTTGAATCCTCCTCGCGACCTACCCGATCATAGGTGATATCTTGAGACATGATCAAACATAAATGACAACTTCCTTCTTGGACACATTTTTCAAAGTTCCGGAAGCTTTGGTGATGTAGTGCGTCCCATTCAGCGTAGCCATGCTCGGGTTTCATAACCAATATAGCCTTTTGTATTTGCTTGCAAGGCTCACATAGCTGATTCAGAATGGGGCTGTTCCCAAGCTGAGGTTGCATTTTCTCCAGCGTAGGTAAGGTGGAGGTCAAACAGCGCAAATGTAAGAGAGGAGTGCGAGAAAATTGGCTTGAAAACGACAATGCTTTCACTGCGTTACCCTACTGAAAGTAGACCTCCCAAAAAATGTTCGTGCCAGGTAGAACGAAGTCTTGATCTAGATTCTAATGTTTATTATCAATAAAGACTGGGTTGGCTATAGAAGTCCCACTCTGAAATATCTTGGATTAGTGCAAAGCACGGTACGAAGTAGCAATTGTCTGAGTATGACTTGGACCCACTTTAATTCATGCATGTCATAACCTATCTCGCCTGTGATATTTACGGCGATAGTTACTGACATCATAAGAACAGCAAGATGGAACAGATATATCTGAATTCAGCAAATTACTCACCCACAGGAACCCTCCTCAAAATACCAGCCTGCGCAGTAACCCTGAACATACCTGACTATGCGAGATATATTCGTTAGCGTATGTTCGTTTAAGTGAGGGGGCTTCAGGGGTTGGGGGAACGGCATGTAGCTCTGAGGAGATAGGGGTATAGCTCAAAGAACCAGCGACTGGGTTGCGTTATTTGCAAAATATCTATGGTGTAGCATAGGAGCCGGGTGAGAGCCCAGTGACCATAACGATAGATATTAGTTGTGAAAAGAACAAGACAATTGCTCTTGTTTTTATGTACATCAGATCACTATTCCCTATATCCTATTCCTCATAGCAGTGAACTATCACCAGGCCCTCATGTGCATCCCCCATAATTCAGCTTCATACTCCACAGTTCCAAACTAGTTCTTCCTCTCATTTCACTCCCTCTTCACATTCCTCAATACCTCTAACTCAATTCAAAACCCCGTCAACTGCAGCTACGCTAGATGCTGCATGCATCTTCTTGAAGCGATTTCTACTTAGCCTGCTTCCTGGGGTAGTATCTTACTCCTTTTTTGGCCTTAGCATTCAGCTCGAGGAAACAATTGGTGGCCAATATAGCAGATTTCAAAGCATGTTATAATGACTCATGATAGTGACATTGGATCCAATTGAGTTAGCTTGAACGATTCTTCCGCTGTGTTTCAGTCGTGACTCCCAAGGATCTACTCTCCACTTTCAGCGTTTGGGGATGTTCATAGATAAGGGGCCAACATACACGAGGAAAGTTTGCAAACAATACTTGTAAAGGCCTCATCATAGTAAGTGGCTGTTGTGGACTCAGGCACCCACATCCCCTGTAATTAGCTATACCTAGAATCTCTCCCTACGGAGAGCTTCCTTCCCTAGACTTAACACAATCCAAGAAACCTTTATACACGTTTCACACGCTGAGGAACCTCTCCTTTCGCCCGTATCGTGAGTACAGGTCCTTGACAGTGGCCGATTTGGTAGGGTTATACTAACAATGTATAAAGCTATTGCGAAGTGCTTCGTTGTTCTCTCCTTTTCTCGCGAAAGTTAGGTAGTGATGTGAGTAGAGAGAGACATAGGAGTGTTGCTTTTGGCATAATGACAGTCATTCCGTGAATGCTCAAGTGTGCTTGATATTTCAGATCATGCCAGGGTTGAATTCGAGACTGAGATTCATTTTGCCAAGCGCGCAGACGTTCAAAAAAAGGATTCAAACGAATTTGAGTACACAACTGAACTTGCTCTGTCGATGGAACGACAGAAGCTCGGAAGCTTCGTTGACTTTGCAAGAACTCGAAATGGAGAGCTTTGGGTCAGAATTCCTCGCATTGCGTATAAGGACGTTTTGCGCAGAATAATCTTATTGCAGGAGGTTCTACATGAAGAGATTAGACTGTCCTTTCCGTTAATGATACCAGGCGAAGGTAGCTAAAGGTTCCGTATAAAGATCGAAAGCCCAGTTTTGAAATATTTGGAGTCTGATAGAGAAGAGTAAAGCTTGTTTGGCAAATCATAAACTGCGTTGTATATTGTCGTGGAACACCCTAAGTTGTGACCTTGTTCCAGGAAATGACGATTCCAAAGATAGCTATTCTGTCTGATTCTCATTGTCATGCACCTAGGACTTGGTATCTGTTCGACGCGGAAGCCGATATTAAAAGATTGGGGTTTGCTCCATCGCCGGGTACCAGGCGTATGGGAAATTGGACTGGTCTTACGTTCTAGTGCCCATTGGATCCCCTAGACTGCCTCCGCTGGACTCACTTCTGCTCGCGACCTTCATTTTGTGGGGCTGTTACCGCATGGTTGGGCTCCTTTACCAAGGTGTCAACTCTGTCAACTTTTGCCTGCTTATTAAAGTGATCTGCAGTCTCTTGGGTATTCTGTTAGAACATGTATTCAAAGAGGAAATAGTACATACTGAGACCAGAGACAAAGACAAATCCGGAAGCTGACAGATGTCGACAGGTAAAGGCGTGCCTCTCTCCATGGGACATCACACGCCACGCTACGAAGGGACGGAAGTGATTGCGGAAAAATTGCCACATCTTGACAAGAGATGATAAATTATGTGATGATGATGCTCGCTGGGTTGCTGTTGTGTCAAGGTTCGAAAGCAATCTAAAATTTAAGAGTACAAGCATACAATCATCATAACTAGACTGTCGCTCTTGCTTCTCGTTGTCAGTAAGAAGAATGGGCGGAAAGACCTATTGCATCATGTTTTGGCATAGCACAAACGGGGAAAGTCGCGATTTCCCTCATCCGACAGAGAACGCAGTGTTATACCTTCCAGAGACATTGAAGTACTAAAACACCATAAGGAGCTTCAAAGACTTCCAATAAATTAATAAAAATCTCCATCCGTTACTTTTCTAGGGTCACTATGCCATCTCCTGAAAACCCAGAGGAAAACTATCGAATAACCAGCAAGGCGTGCCTAGAGCAGGGCATGGGGCCAGGTAAGTTCCTTCCGCCTAGGGAAGATAGGGTTCTTAAATCTTGACGGTGCAATCTACAACAATGATCGAATGGTAATTTGAGAGCGTAGGTAAAAAGAGAATTGTGTGCCTGAGATGTGCACGGGTAAGGGTACAGCGTCATGGACGCTGTGCAATTTACCCCAGGAGTATATCTGACACAACACTACAGCTTTAACATAGTGGGGAAATGCTTTTATCTTATTAGTGACTTAAGTATTATATAAGGAAAGGGTTTATAAATGCCTGTTTGCCGCTAGAAAACTGTCTCAAACACGTGATTTATTGCCGGATCATATTTTTAGTGCTGTATGAGCATATATATGGACTGGAGCGAAGGAACTTAAAGAATTTATTATGTTTCTAGCAACAAAAACGATCATAAGGAGTGCTTCAATTTGCAACAGACCCAGACACAAATTTACCAAAATTAATATGTCTGCATTTATACGTATGGCTTGGCGAAGATTCCAATTCGGAACTCCATACTCTCGCTTCCGGACCGTCAATAACGGGCTGCTTATCGGATCGCTGACATTAACCTGCCGCCTCTCCTATATTGAAAGAAAATGGGTAGCGGAGGAAAAATGACAGCTTCAGGAGCGAGCGTATCAACTTAAGAAGGACCAACTTCTGAAGTATCAGCAGGGGGGGACTGAACCTCGCAAAGGAGGTGACAAAGGGCCTTTTTCTTCAACCTGAACTTTATCGTGCCAGAATGTTATATTTAAGCCAAAACAACGCACGAAAAGCACCAGTACGTACTTCCGGTTTTACATAATCAGATGCTTAGAAAGAAAAAAAAAACCAATTCGCCCAGTTCTTTATATTCGATTATCCAACTGATGCGCGTTGCCGTATTTCAGGCTTTAGGAAGTTGGAATTCTAAAGCTTCGATTACATCGCCTTATTACCGTTAGTAGTCTCTCTTCTTATTTTCAAAAACTTACAACTTACCTTTGGGCATACTAGGTATCTACTCGAGTCGCAAAAGCAACAACGAAAAGCGCTAGTTGGATTTCCAAGGATTAAAGGCTGGTAACTTTAAGAAACCTAATAATACTTTCTTAGAGTTGTAATAAAACTTATAAATTCTAGATCTAATTGTTATAAGGCTGTTAGATATTCAATTATGTGATATGATATCAAAATCTTGCTAAGACAAACAGATAAGATCTATTACGCTAGTATCGCCAAGCAAAACAGAGATAAAATTAATTGATTAATAAACTGACCTTTGGCTTCTTTCTTTATCTTAGCTGTTCTACTTATCCTATTCACTACTGTCACGGACCTAGTCTCACGAAGGATGGTACCTCTAGGGATGTAATATAAAGAGAAGAAGAAGAGAAAAGAACTAGAGGCTGGCTGGCGTTAAAGACATACCAATGCCAATCTTTCTTCTTCCCTCAGATGAAAAGGGGGCTGATAGCAACTGAGCGATCCAATTGTAACATTCTGACACCCGAAAGCAAAGCGTATTATAGACCAAGGAGAATTGGGCATCCCGTCCGCTCTACCACACAAGCCTCAGATCGGTAGACTAGTAGTTGGATGGGTGACCACCAGCGAATGCCTACTGTTGTATGTTTTTGCCTTTCCATTTATCTTTTTGGAATTTTCATAGATGTCCAGCCAGTTGACAGACTGACACAAACGATCAGAGTGCACGTGTGTATAAGAGAAGAAGAGCATGGTTTCTGAGGAATGAGAACGGCGAAGAATCGTTTTTTTTTTATCGCTTTTGGTTCGTTCACCATCATGCATCGTACACTCCAATAGTAAAGAGTTATCATCATAGATGACTACAGCAGCCAGGCGGATAAACTTAATTTGAGTGAGGAAGAAGCCTGCATGAATTTCTAATAGCTATGTCTAAACTTTGAACCAAAAAATCGTTCGTCAGATTAAGCGAGGAGGAAAACGGGCAGCATCGCTTGGATAATCAATATATCACACCAGAGGGACGACTATACGCGGCGGTATCAGTACTGCCTCTTTATTATCAATTGGTTATCATCAATTGTTAGAGATAAACAACCTACTGGTTCAGGAAGTTGACGATTTCAGAGGTTACTACTCGCTTGCTTTAGATTGGGGAGTTAAAAGATTGCGTTCTCAAACCAAGCGGAAACCCCACTATTGCATTAGTTGGCTATTTTTTTGCAGATTAGAAACAATAGATGGCTTCTATCGCAGCTTGTTTACTATACATCAACTATGCATATCTCGTCAAACAAAAAAGTTTAATCTCAAGTTCATCTCACCGTTTTGGTTCTGCACGAGATGTTCCTGCAAGTCAACACTTGGTCTCGAGCTTCAATAGAAGTTTCCAGTTCACAACTTCGCTTTTTATTCAATATTTATTAACCTAATAGTTACTAAAAACCCCGAGGTCATTTCAAGGAGCGAGGTCAAGCCCCCATCATCTAAACTTAAATCTCCGTATATCATTATCTGATTTATATTAGGCTGATGATTTTTCTAGAGGAGGACTACTCACGCTCGTCACATCTTCAATATCACCAGGAAGATTCTCCCCTTGGCAGTCAACTTTATGAGTGGCTCCTTCACTGAAGCCGTGTACAAGACCACCAAAAAAAACATCAAATCTAACAGTGATGGCAATTTAATCGGTAAAGCTTGCGTTTCACATATTTGAAATAACATGCGCAAAGAACTTCAGTTCTGTAAAGGTCTCTTCGCCAACCGGACACACATATAATCCTCCATCTTCCCCGTTTACTCGTTTGAATTCATCCTAGTAGCTTCCACCGTAGCCCAACTGTCAACCCGTACGCATGTCACCCGATAAAAGGGATGCTCACTAGCCCAAGCCCGTGCTTCCCACCTCCACGAACAGCGGTATGTGAGCTTTCCAGCAGTCAGCTCACGATCTGCACCGTGAGGGGTCAAGCTTTTAGCACCGCTCTACTCGGAGGTTAGTTGCTGCAAGACATCGCAAGGAGTAGCAAACATGCAGCGACATATATTTAGAAGATGCATGCAGAACTAGGGCATCTTGCATGATGAATAGAAGCATCATGATGGAAGATGAAGGCTTATTTAGCATTGTGCTCTACATTATGATATGGTTAGTTATGATATCGTACAGTCTGGCGCATCTAGGCACCTTGTCAGGTGAAGCGACTTCTTTCCGTAGATCGTGAGCTGAGCATTAATTGGAGCAGGTCCTGATCCGAACCAGTTGCTGTTGGGTCTTTTGAACTGTTATCATGGTCCCAAGTGCGAATAAACACCATGATCTCTAGCTGCATTCGATAGTCTTCCTGTCTACTGCATACTAATTGCCGCACTTCTATCTCCCACCTTCCACCCCGACCAGCCGGTATAAGGTCTGCTAGAGTCGTTATTGTATTAGGTCTACAAGCTTCTCCACTTATCCCCGGATCGCTCACAGCCACCAGCTATAGGATAGCACTAACCAATACCACGCGTCTACCAAACGGCATGGACGGCATGAATGGAAACCAGCTGTCAGATTCTCTCCCGGCACTTGGATTGGCTTACCCAAGTTAGCACTGCCGGACCCAAAAGAGGACCCAAAGGGCGACCGACCCATTAGTTGCCAAGGCTGAAAAGGTCACCACTTGCTCAAAACCGAGAAATCCTCAACTATGTAATGGGACATTTCCGAAAAGCCACTGTCAGTAATACATCACACGCAGCATGGAAATGATTCGAAAGGACGCCTCCAAAGTCAATGTTTGGCCAGACATTGTTTTTACTGCCTGCTGCCTGAAATAAACCTAATTCCACCAGGGGCAGACTTGACAGCTACACACCCTTCTTTTCTCCCGCGCACAGCTTTCCACCCCGGCTGATATTCCAGGCACGTTTTGTTGCCATGCCCAGTATGCTATTCAACGCCAACTGATTCTCATCTGTCCCACAGATGCTCAGTCTTGACCCGCCATAGACACCACTCGCCCTATCATGATCCGTAGAGAGCCAATCGAGCATTGTATCCACCTCCGCAAAAATTTGACTTTTTCCGTCTGTTGTCTAGTTTCTACCAGGCCTGCCAGTCGGACACCGCGGATACCCCCTTTTCTAAACCAAGTGCGAAAATAACATAGAACCCACGCGGTCGGAACGGTCGAGTCCCATACTAAGCTTTTGTATTTTTGGGTAGTAGTACCAGAAGATGGCGTGTTGATGTTCCACGACGTGACTCTTGAATATGAAATCCTCGGTTAGATTCGTCTCCATAGAGATGGATAGGATAATTGCATAATATACAGGGGAGGGGGGATGAATTGCGCAACACTGTTGGGGTATAGTCCGAGGAGACTTGCATATGGTAAGAAACGTGTGGGCTTGTAGTCTATGGCACCGAAACATTGATCGCTACATATTCGTCCTTCGTATTAAAGTAGGTAGGATGCAGATCGTTCAAGTCCGTAGTTCGGAACTCCAATTCCGCTTATACGCTTATGCAGGTGTAGTGTGTTGACGTAAGGTGTTAGTCTCGATTTCGAGTAGTTCGAAACTCAATTAACCGAGGACTGTGGTGGTGTAGTGTCATGAATTCAAAGGCAACACAGTCAACTCTCAACTTCCTGGAGTCTTGCGTAATTTAGAGAGCTTGATTTTTTGCTACTTTATCATGTATGCTACTCAAGCTTGTAGTGTCTCCCTATATTTCGTCTGGAATAAGTTGTGGTTCAGAATATGATGTCCTGCCCTGCGATATTTCCAGATCGCGTAGTTAACTCCTACCTCAGAGCTATGAAGCCCTTTCCCCAACCCCCACTTTCTAAATCCGGTCCTGTTTGAAAAATGAAAGTCATGATGCCCAAATGAAAGTTGTCCGTCCAGAAAAGTTGTAAAAAGTGATGTACCGCTGTGAACCATAGAATATAACGCCGAATATAGTAAATTGAATTTCCGCGGGGCCAGCGTTTCGATGGAAACGACGAAAAGAAGTGGTGACCATGATCGTTATTGCTCACAAAGGTAAAATTGGTTGGAATGCCGTTTCAGAACACCAATATGCAGGCTTCCACCATTGCCAGTTCTTCACCATTGCCATCCATCCTTGTTTCTGCAGCTGCAAGTAACCTACGACAGAAGCTTTGTCAGCCCAGCCGGGTTGTGTACCTGGTCCAAAGTGCTGGAATTATGCAGCAATCGTAGGGCTGTGTCTCTTCCCCATCAGGCTCCATCTTTGCCTTTTTCGGGTTGGTTCAACAACTGGGCCTGAGCTGACTGGGACCGAGCTGACTGGCTTCGAAAGTACAGGTGCTTCTCCTAGTTTGCGGGATGTACTGGTGTGTAACCGATCAAAAACGTCTTTTTCACCAAAGGATGTAGGTGTCGGGAGTTGAGTGCGCATCTTGTTCTTGTAGTCGGATGGGCCAGCAATCTCCAGAGGGTCGGATGAGCGGGAAGAGGTAGAGTTGCCTGAGCTGACAACTGGTGAGACATCTGAGTTGTATTAGTTGTGAAGTCGAGAGTGTATCTGGGGTTCTAGCCTACCTTCACTTTGACTTGCGCTATTACTCAATGGACTCCTTCCAATGCCCGATTCATGGAAGGATTGAGCCCTCGATGGCTTATGCCTCTTCTGTGCAGGCTCTCCAAGGTACGACGGTGGTCGCGAGCTGTGTCCACCAGGTCTGTCAAACCAAGCAGCATTATGACTGCCGTAACTGTTTATTCGAGGCAATGGCTGCGCAGAATCGGTGCTGGATTCGCCGTTCATCGCTGACAGTGCACCTTGAGCACTTCCTGTCCTGCTTAGAGCCATCATACTCCTCCTTTTATGTTGTTCCCGGATCTTCGGCCGGTCGCTGATTTTCCATGTCGATGGAGCGTTATTCAGAGCATCAACAGCTGCATGTGTTGGCACATGGCGATATTTGACTGGCTTCGCTGCCGATTCGTCCTTCTCGGCGATTTTGGACTTGTGTTCCTTTGCAGCCTTTCTCGACTGGGAGAGTTTTTGAAATATCGACATTTTTGGGGGGAAGAATGGATTGATCGCGAATGTAGAGATACAGAAGTCTTTACTGAAGGAGTGCAGATATAGAGGGTAGCTCAGATGCTTTATTCCTCATGGGTGTCCCGAGAACTTGATGACCGCCCGCTTTAATCCAGTTGATGGCGTATATTCACCGTTGCCCCACGTAGTGATAAGCGGAAGTATAAATGCTGCTAACAAACTGGCAAGGATGAAGCCAGGTACTAGTTTGAACAAGTTTTCTTACCAGCCAAGCCGTCGGTTAAGCTAATGAAAAGCTCACGTAAGGACGATGATGTTGGGAGAGACAGTGCAATGGGAACGAAAGGTCGGCGGAGAGCCAGCATGGAACAATTGTGAAGAGAAAAGAAACAGACACGACTTCGATGATGACAGGATTGGGGGTGGTGTATCAAATAGGCATCTGAGAGAGGAGATTGATACGAGGCATGCATTGGCCTAGCGAACATGGCCTCAAAGCGGTTAGCTGCTGCAAAGAATCGAGAGTATCACGACTGAGCCGCAGTGGGTGCTACAAAGCCTGTCCATTCAGCTGAAGTGGAGATGGGACCGGATCCCAGGGAACCACGATTTGAATATGACAAACTAACGGAGAAGCTGAGCCGTTATACAGCCAAAAGCGTGGTGGTTTTTCTAGCCCTCTTGGAACGACGACACCAGAAGCTACTATCGCTGGTCTGCTGTCTCGGCCTCTACTAAACAAATCCACTTGTCTTTTGGTGCCTCAAGTATCGCTTTGGTGCAAGAACCGGACCGAGAACGATCGCCCTCCGTTTATCACTACCCTTGCCAGGTGATACTCTCAGATGCATGGCTATGTGAGACGGAGCGAATATTGCGGCACCATGTCGGTTGCACAATGGTACACTCCTAGGGATGTGTATCTTTTCGTACAAGTCCAGGGCCATGGATCATGTATTGATGGGGTGGATATGAGACTAAGAAATGTTCCGAGACAAAAATACAACTGACAGAAGTACGACAGATATCGGATTTTGCCAACGCCGGCTTTGCTTCTTCCTGTCGGGAAGATTCGCTCCACGTGGATTGCTCTTTCACATTAGGTTGCAACATCATTTAGGGTCGATTTGACACTAAGAAAGTCACCCAAGGCCCAAGTCGAGAAGAGACAGAACGATAGCTCGTCGCAACTTGTACAGTACATCCCAGGCCGGATCCTACCGGTAACCAGTCTGCATGGGATGGGAAGCACAGGGACACAATGGATCAAAGCCCAAGCCTCTCACAGATTGGCCATACCCAATTCAAGCAAGCAAGATTAGAAGACACAGCCAAAATTGATATTGCGGCTGGTTTCAACTTCAATCTCAAAGACCTTTATCATTAACGAGATGAATTTGGACGATCTTCGAAGATATGCCATTCAGCTCATTTACTATGTATGCCGGCCGGGGATGTAAAACTTTGAAAGAGAAATTGGTACTTGCCAATGGATCTAAATGATACCCACCGATTCGACGTAAGGGGTGCCAAAAACAAGTACCAGCCTGAACCAGTCGTCATCATACAAAAGCTGTGTTATTCCTACCATGTTGTATTTTGATTTCAAATTTCGTTCCGAACGGCTGCATGAGAGATTCAGCGCATAGAACACGCCATATTTTGACTCCACGGAGACACAAATAGCTAAAACAAGTCTGGTTATGATGATCGATGAGTTGGTTTTTTATTTGCTTTTGATATCCATTTTTCTGTCAACTTTACTGAGTGAGTCTGAGCGGGAGAAGATTCATAATAGGAGACCCACCTTCCGTGTTTCCAGATACTGTCAGCCCTGTCTGTTTGACGCACAGGGTATTTTTGGAACCGACAGCGGATCTTCTCAGGGGTTCATATTGGAGCTTTGACTTGACGAACCGATTGGTGGCGCTGAAGTTTTAAGTTTATAAGTTGGACCTCATCATCAACACTTTCAGAGCGATTCCAGAATGGGATCCAGAAGCGTCTAAAGGGAATTCGGCTGTACTATCTCTACACCCTATGGTCTCAGCTATGATCCTCGCTCCGAGAAACCAATTCCTAAGAACCAATCTAAATTTCAGCCTCCAATAAACCGCCGTGGGGGTTGTTTCCACGTATCAACATTATTTACAAAAACACAACATTTCGAAGCAACAGGCAGTTTTCATTTGATATCTCATTTCAGCTCTGCTGCACTGTCGAGTCAACATATGTTGTACAAGTACGAGCACGCTGCTCCAGTTGTTCCTGGCTGCATATCTTTCCCAGTACACGTGTTCTGTTGTACTTGTACGAGCACAAATCTCACCTACATTTCCTTGGTCTTGTACCTCATAAGCGATGCTTTACCTGGCAAGATAACCAGGGTCATAACCAATTGATCTAGACCGCGGAAACAGCTGGTTTTCGCGCTAGTTAATATTTCCCCTTTTGCATGCCATCCTGTTCCGAAGATAAGACCCATGGGACACTACTGATCAGCATGAGCTTGATATTATGAGGATTCGTTACCTGTTTCTCGGGTAGCGATCTCCTCGGGAGACTTGACCATCCAAATTTCTGGTGTTCGGGTGATTTATATTGCAGTTTCTGCATGCTTTGTTTCTGAGTCAATGGCTGGCTACCTCTTATAACAACGGAAGCTCTATCTCGGGCAGCTCGTATCGCCGCCTCTGTTTCACACTTCTCCTTCTCACCGTTGAAGCTAAGAAAACTGTTGAAGTGCTTTCAGATCTGTGATAGGTGCCAGACTTATTAGGCTTGTTGGGTATCATAGATGTCAATATGCACAGCTGTATTCTCGCCCGCTGTGTGGAGACCATGCCGAGTGACATGTCCAGTATCCAACAATTGTGGATCTTGATACGACACTTGAGATTTAATTGAAACAATACTTCCCGTGGTCGAATTTCAGTTGACCCTTAGTATGGCATTGTTAATTGAAGGTTTCTTTGTAAGGCCAGTGCAGAAATACGTGCTGTTGATGTATTATCTAAACTTTCAATTAAAATATATATTCACTCAGCGTCAATTTGTTGCCCTTAGACCGCATCAACGTTTGTGGACCGAAGATAAACATAGATGGTGATGGGTGCAAGATACTTGGTCTGTTGTTTTGCTTTCTTTGATGCTCGCTGCTATTGTGCAAATCTTTGAGACCAAATCCAACTCACAACCATCCGAGTAGGACAGTATTCTGCAAGTTCCTGCCTTCATAAGCATTGACTATCGCAAATATAGGCAAGCAAAGTATATAATATCTATGTAGGTTAGCCTGCACTTTTACCCTGGAAGCTAAGTGCAGCGTGCGTACTGTACATTGCTATTGCCTTGGACCAGAAACATCGGGAGTCTTCCTTAGCGCATTTCCGACGCGGTTCGGTGCGGAATATCCATGGCAGGCAGCTTTATCATATACATGCTTGTTGATTCTCGAATACTTTCCCCAATAGTCCAAGTCCATTTCTGGACACGACACGAATCCAGCCCGCCGATATCCCAAAGACTATTTTCTATTTTTCTCGTGTTGGTTCCGTTGGAGGTCGCAAGGTTTGCTGGCGGGTAGGTCCGAGAGCTGCTGGCTGGTGCTGACCCGAAGAGAGTCAAGTGTATCGATGATCTTTAGGCCGAATTGGCCGAGAAGACGGAAAGAATGCCGATCTTCTGTTTGACCAACGTGGGCAGCACTACACTGTACTGTATAACCCCTGAGTAACACGCTCGACATAATCAGGGGTCCTGCACCGGTCTCTTTTGTTTACGCACATAAATCCGTTTCAAATTGGTCTTCGTTGGTGATGAGGATTATTGCCGTTGGACATGAAGTGTACTAGGAAATGACTAGACATGCTCTTAGCATGTGGGTCGTTTCACGGCGTTGGCAATTTCTCGAAATCATCACATACACCGGCTGTTTGAATAATCCACCGGAACACCTCTCACTCACCACAATACAGGAGGCTCAAGTCCCGTCTGCCTCCTTGGTAGCAGCAACCTGGGAGTAATGAAATCACCTAGATAGAATTCACATCCATTTTCCAAAGTGTTTCAATTACTAGACGAAACACGTACAAACTCAAGATCTATTCGCAGTGTCATTGACCGAGAGATTGCCAACAAATCATCTGTATCACACAACCTTCGCAACCTAGATTCCCAGAGGGGGCAAATAATCTGTTTCAGCTCGTAGTCTCAGAACCGATGGGGGAGGTTTAGACATTTTCTCTAGATCTTATAGCAAGTGGACGACGGATGCCAAGAAGGGCATTCCAGTCTTGGGACAGATCTCAAGACAACTCTCTGCATATGGGTTCATGATTGATCTAAGAGCCTAGAGCCCAAAGAGGTTGATTAAATAGAAATTCGAAGAAGAGGCACAAAGACAGCTCGATAGTTGATTTAGTGTAACCCACTCTTCTGACAAATCGCGGCCTTTGTGTTAACACTTTCGTGTCTTACAAGGCTTGAGGTGAATTCATGGTAGTGAGATTAGGGGGTGGTAGCTCACTAGTGCAAATGGGTATTTCAAAACTATGAGAAGAAAGCAAAGATGATGTAATGCAATGAATTGAATATATACAATTGGTATAATGTGCGTCACAAAACGTCCTTTTCTCTCGAATGGAGACGTGTCGCATTCACCTAACAAGTTACAGCATCACCAAGTCCATTAGCCACGGCTGCCAGAAGCAACTCCATGAATCCAGCAGCGGACTCCTTCAAGTTGGTGTTGTATTGCGAGACGGTTGGGTAGAATGGGCACGAAGAAGCCGAGTTTCCGAATCCAAACTCAACAGTGTATCCGTGGACGAGGTTGAGTGCCGAGTTTGCGAAATGGCGGGAGTAGGAGTAATCGTCACTGGCTCCAGAGGTGGGGTAGAGGTCAGCAGCTGGGGTAACGGAGTAGGTGCGTTGCGCGACGGCAGACATAGCACTTCCCATGCGATCTCCAACGGCCTTGTTGACAGTGAATTCGGAAGTGGGTGTGTATTCTCCGTAACCCTTACCGGTACCGGGGGTATCGGTGAGGATACCACGGACAGAGTTGTAGGTAGAGTTCATGAAGTTCATGTATGGATACTTGGACTGGTTCTCATCACTTCCCCAGCTGTAGAGAACATCTCCAGCGTAGGAGTGAAGATCGACGAAATAGCGAATCTTAGGGTAGGTATCCAATACCCACTTGATGGATTTGGTTTCTGGTTCGGAGAAAGCGGCGGTTCCTACAATGGTCAGCTTTAATCATAGTAGGGCTTTCTCAACACGAAGCACAGGATCCATTTTCAGCGCATTTTGGACCATCGTTCACGAGTAGTGAGAAAAAAACATACCGTGATAAGTCTCGGAACTTGGGCTGGTGGATGCCACACTACCAGCCGCACTTGGCGCAAACTTAGTCGGGAAATCCCATACGAAGTCAAAGTTGCGGTTCAGGTCAACACCGATAGATGAACCACTGCTTCCTGACTTGGTGTTTCTATTCTTACGCCAGCAGCTGTTGCTCGACTGATCATACTACAGAACTCAAGATTAGCAACGACTACTTGAGAAATCCGGTAAGATCAGGATAAAATTAATTGAACAATGAATATACTTACAGCAACACCATCTGGATTACTCAAAGGCACAAAAGCAATACCAACAGACAAGGCGGTCTTCACCTGAGCATTGGTATATGTTTTGCTACCATAGGTCAATCCAACACCATTTTTGTTCGCATAGAGTAAATCCGAGATGAAGTACAGCAGACCATCTGAGGATCCTCTTTCGCGAGCATGAATAGCTGCGTTGAAGTAGGCACGGTAAGCATTTTTACACGTTCCCGGCCCACCAACGAGACCACCGTAAATCGATCGTCCTTCAAAGGTTGTGTATGGAGCAGTGAAGGTTTGGAAGCTATAGGTGCTGGCTAAAGCCTTGAAGCCACTGGACACTTCATTCACATTCAAGATCGTGCTGAAGGAGGCCGACGACTGTGTTCCTAAACCTCGGGGCGCGACTGTCCCCGCGCTGAAACGGTCCCCTGTCCCAATTGGGGTTCCGTTGGATTGACGACGCCAGAATCTCCCACTTCTTTTAGCGATATGGCCTCCATCACGCTCCTCGGGGGTAAGGCATGCTTGGGCGAGAGCCACGATGGCGAGAATAGATAGGAACTTCATGGTGACAGCAACGAGAGGATCGAGGGATGAACAGGCAATCCATTGTCGAGCGGATCGTATGTAGATTATATATTCTGTGGTTCATGCGCGCTATCTCCTCATTTTGATGATATCCGCTTGCCTCGTCGGATCCATGCTGCTTCAGGAAGTTGAGGAGTCGCCTTCTGTTCAGGGAAGCTGGACGTATGCACACCATAGAGCAGAGGCGATTACGGCGATCAGCTGGTTAAGTGCCGGTCTTAGTGGCCAAGGTCCGGCTTCTATACATGGATGTCAACGATTGGCGACGATCTGGGAAGGTCGTCAACTCTATCTACGTAGCATTCAGGGGACTTGTCATGCCGCAGTGCATTGGCACCTCCCTTGGACGACAACTCCCCAAATGACTGCGTTGCTACAAAAGCCTCAGAGCGACTCAAATCGAAATAGCGAAGAAAGTGCTGCGTGCATGAATTCAGCTTCCCAATCAGTGACGAGACTTAGAGGAACGGGGAAAGCAACCTTGGATTAACAGGCAATTTTCAGATGCATCAGTGGTATCGGTTTGATTAATGTGGTGTGGCAGGGATAAAATGGCTTGTAGACTGGATGAACCCTCCATGACATCCAGTCCAGGAATTGCAGAAGGACGTGCAAGCTATTCTTCAGGTACTACAAGCAGAAAGACAGGTAGGTCGACTGTATGTGGCGAAATGATGAATCCACCTCGTAAATAAACATCAACCCAGGAGTAAATACAGAAACCTGGAAACTACCTTTCCTCTCAGCCTCGACCGAGGCCTTCAATTAGTACCTCAATCGCATTAAGCATTAGGTGTCGATTATCCAGACGAGTATGTCACAATAGCCATGTAAGAGATTTCTGCCATAGAGCTGGATATCTAAGGTGGCGGGTGGGTGGGTTCTACTATATGTTGTGGTTTGCGGAGATCTTGACACTCTGCAGCAAGTGCTATATATTGTACTACCAAGTTTATAAAGTTATATTGAGCCACGTTTCGTAACAAATGAGCTGTCAACAGTTTAAATTAGTCTCTGTCACTTCCAACTCACAGTGACATAATCAGCACGAAATCAGATTCATGAGCGCCAAAACACGACAACAAACTATCCATTTGCATTGGATGGCATACATGGTGTCAAAGGCTATAGCGACGCAAAGCATACTAAAGAACCAAGGGTTGATCACTCATTGGCCTGATGGGAACTAATACCAGGAAAATTGAAGATACATCATGTCTAACTGAAAATCCGATGAAATCTGCTAGAATCCCATCTCAAGCATTCATCACAGGGTAAACAAAGGCAGGCGGCAGATGGAATGAAGGAGATCCCAAAGAAAAGGTGAGTTGTGGGTAGTTGCAGCATGTAGACCAGGGCCAGCATACTCAAGCGAAACGAGGAAATGAAGCTATTCCCGAGGAAACATTGACAGGTGGATAGAATTAGAATTAAGCTTAAGAATGTCCTTAGTTTTCTTTGAAACCGAGCCGATATGACGCACGGATTTGCCTCTGCCGCCTTCAAGAACCAATGGCACGTGACCAGATACTTCTGCCAGCCTCAGCTGGATCTGGATTCCCAAGATCGATAAAAATAGACAGATGTCGAATCCAGTGCTTTCTCCAATGCGTACTACCTAGCTGGCAATCCCCTCATACCAAACCACTTCACGGTCAGACCTCTGGACGTTGAAGCGCAAGCACTTTGTTTTTTCCTCTCCGTCTGCACCCGCTTAGCGGCCTTCGAATCACATCTAGTGAGGCGACAGACGAGCAACCCACCTCACCATCAACACGCGCACCCTCATCACGCAACCTCACCATCGCGCCAACAGGACTATCCTGCGACTATACATGTTGGCACAGTCATAGCTGATTGATCGCTCGTCGCAAAGAGCCTTCTCGGCCTGTCCCCTATCTCTGCCAGAGACGCGCGCGACAATAGCGCAACCTGCTCGAAGTGGCGGCGCTCACAGTCCTTGCCCAAAGCCAGGCGCAACTTACCTTTCAACAACATCTTGATATTGCCCCGGATAGCTTGGATCTTTCTGTGGAAGAGTTAGAGGGGGAACTACACCCGTTGGTGATGGCCGCCCAAGCGGTGCCTAATCCACCGGCGGCGCCCAGCGACAAGAAGAGGTACGCCGAATGGAAACTGCTACACCGCATCGCGTTGTCAATGGCGCCTCTATGTACATGCTAACAGTGTATAGGGTCAAAGTATATGAGCTACGCGATAATGACTGGTTTGATAGAGGTACCGGGTTCTGCACGGCAGAATTTATATTTGTATGTTTTCTCTGCTGCTGATATACTGAAATGCCTCAGGCGCATGGCTATATCTCTTACTGCTACTATGCTACGTTGCTATAGACTACTAACGTACGTGCAGAATGAAGCGAGCCGGCAGGAAGAACCAAAAGTTATTGTCCAGTCCGAGGATTCTCCAGATCGAACACTTTTAGAGACTCGAATAGTCAAAGAAGATCAGTTCCAGAAGCAACAGGGTGAGGCTAATAAGGCGCCGAACTAAATCTGCAAGGCTGACAATGATTCTAGACACATTGATAGTATGGACAGAAATTCGGAACAATATTGATATGGCGCTTAGTTTTCAGGAAGGTGATGGTTGTGCAGCAATATGGTTAGTTTACAAGCAGCCTGCATCTGCCAATACTCACTCATGTACAGGAAATTTATCTACAACATTCAGCAGCAACTTGGAGCGATCGGAGGGCCTGGTAAATTTCCTGTTTACACTTAACTGTAAAAATGCTAATCACCGCTATAGATGATGCCTTGTCAGAGGATGCACCACTAGAACCTTTCCCCAATTCGATTACATTGCCCGCACCAGGTCTAAGCAACCTCCCTGAAGTCGAAAACCAAATGCGTGGACTGGTCAATACTACATCTGGACGAAACGCGTTAACGAAATTCATTTTAGAGGATGATTATATACGAAAGCTAATCCCCCTACTTGATATGGCTGAGGATTTAGAGGACTTGGCAAGTCTACATCGACTTTGTAACATTATGAAGACAATGATTTTGTTGAATGACAGTGGCATCATCGAGCAAGCGGTTACGGATGACTTAGTCCTAGGTGTTGTAGGTGTATTGGAATATGATCCAGATTTTCCAAGCCACAAGGCAAACCATCGGCAGTGGCTTGGTAAAGAGGGTAGATATAAAGAAGTAGTGCGCATCGATGATGACCTGGTTCGAAGAAAGATCCACCAAACATATCGCCTGCAATATTTAAAGGATGTTGTGCTAGCTCGGATCTTGGATGATCCTACATTCTCCGTTCTCAATTCCCTTATATTTTTCAACCAAGTCGACATCGTCACTCACCTCCAAACGAATTCGGCATTTCTCAAAGAGTTATTTGGAATTTTTGGTCAGCAGGAAACAAATCAGGAGAGGAAAAAGGAAGCGGTGTTATTCATCCAGCAGTGCTGTGCCATTGCAAAAAACCTGCAAGCGCCAGGACGAAACCAGCTTTATAGCAACTTTTTGGGACATGGGCTTTTGTCCGTTATTACTTATGCCCTTCGCCACAACGATGTTGGAGTAAGGGTTGGAGCTACCGATGTGCTTGTTTCCATGATTGACCATGATCCTCAAATAATTCGCCAGACCATCTTTCGGC
>Ga0247807_10000237_pt1 | contig 36748 bp, 35 predicted proteins | sample UWRJL074202C1_FD_179931 | JGI IMG/M metagenome (GOLD analysis project Ga0247807, IMG submission 179931) | Plant litter microbial communities from Arlington Agricultural Research Station in Wisconsin, United States - UWRJ-L074-202C-1 | ecosystem: Environmental > Terrestrial > Plant litter >...
TTCCCGTTTTTGTTGGGACTGCAAAGGTAGAAATCTTTTTCGTTTTGTCAAGCTTTTTATTTTTTATTTTTTTGAAGTTTTTCAACCTCTTTTAAAATCTAAACCCTGACAGGTTTCTCTTCTTTACGCGTCTTTCAAAATCTTCTTCTCTCTATCCTTTTCTCTGTTTCCCTTCCTCCGAAGCGGGATGCAAAAGTAGGAAAAATTCAGCAACCGCCAAACAATTCTACCAATTGATTTGTATCAATCAGCTAAATACCTAACTTACAGCCAGAAAAACTTTACCAGCCCGACCCTAATCCGGGGAAAGCCCGTTAAAAGCTACTCGCTGCAGGAAAAATGAAGAGGTCTGAGGAGCGAAAAACAAAGCCAGCCTGGTTATAACTACTGTCCTAACGGATATTGATATACTGCAACTGATTAGCAATACCTGTAAAACATGCGGAAAATGCCGGTTTTCGAAAAAACAATCAGCAGGGAAGACTAATTATCCCAACGCCCTTATCGTATAGTAAGGCCCGTGGCTCCGGCAAAAAACATCGCCACTGCTTTACAAAAAATGCCGTCTGCTGCGAAAAACATCATCTATTTGCATCCCTACAAATACTACAGCGGCAGCAAACAGACCCGACAGCGATAGCAAACAGACCCGACACCGGCAGCAAACAGACCCCACACAGGAAGCATTCCTTCCCCAACATCCTTCAAACCTCAACCAACAACTTAAAAACACCAAATAAATAGTACAGGCATATCGGCCCGTACCAGGCAGGAATATACCCTATCCGCAACCCATACTAAACAGATACACAAATAATAGATAACAAGGTGATAACAGGTAGATAACAAGGTGCAAACAAGGTGTTGCAAGGTCTTTTACCTTGTTACCTACTTGTGATCACCTTGTGAAAACCCTATTATCCATTCTTTACCTATAACTCAGCTATAAGTTCCCTATGGTGCAAATAACCGTCAGTCTAAGTCTTTCTTATACGGATATGACTTGACGAGTCAGGTCTAATCATATATTGTTATTCCTGGTTTTGCTTTACCTTATGTCCGATATCCCAAATGATATTCTTTTACTCCCCTGTTAAAAACCAAACGAATAGGATTTTGGGAGTATTAAAACCATATGGAAAGCAGAAGAAATGATAGAAATGCTAAAAATTAAGATGATGAGCATTGCTAAAAGGGAATTTGATAAAGTATTTTGATACAATTGGCACAAGCCTTATAAAATAACAATACAATAATCAAGCATAAGCAATGCCTTATCAGTTTATACGTATATAAAGAAGAGTAATAACAATTACTTCCATTATACTTATAAATCAGGTCTGGCTGGATACTCCGAATGAGCTTCCATAGTTTGACGGATAATCATGATCACCGCATAATACAGTTTCCGGGAGGAAACCAATCACAAATCTAATCATTGAGCCACTTCTTCAAGCTGGCCCAAAGTATTTTTATTAAATGAATAAACCCACCTATATTAATTAAAGGTTTTCTTATTCATTAAATTTATCCGGGCTACCTACCTGTTAACCTGTTCAGCTCATTGAACAATTGCTGTTCACAGTGCAAACAGGTAATAAAAGTATACAACTAACTATTGACGAGCTAATATTGTCCGGTCGCTAATAGTACTAAAGTACAAGCTTCAACCGGCTCAATACCATTTTCTTTCAATAATACTTCTAACTGATCATTTTCAGTCCCCGGATTAAAAATCACCCGCTTAGGATTTGTCTTTAATATATAATCAAAGTAACCCGTTTGCAGATCCGGGCCTATATATAAAGTTATAGTATGAACTTTATCATGTATCTCTCCAGGTTTTTCTATCGCAACGCCTGCAACATCACCTTGTTTGATACCTATATTGATAATAGAATGCCCTTTAGCTTTAAGCATGTGTGCTGCGCGATAGGCATATCTGGTTGGATTTGGCGTTGCACCGATGATGAGTGTATTTTTCATTAACATATATTGTTTTAATGGATAGGAAGCTTGCCTCATATTCATATCTATTTATATAGAGATAACTTTATGCAAGTTTCAGCTGTATATAATTGTTATTTCGCAATCGTAACATACAAATAACAGTTATGGCTCCAAGAATGTTTACTTAAATTTAAGCACTGCATTTGCACAGTTCACCCCATCAATTGCTGCAGAAACAATTCCTCCGGCATATCCGGCACCTTCTGCACAGGGATACAAGCCTGCTACCTGCGGATGCTGAAAACTTTCTCTGTCCCTGGGAATACGTACCGGAGAAGAACTTCGGCTTTCTACCCCTACAAGAATGGCTTCATTGGTATAATAACCTCTCATTTTATTTCCAAAAAGAGGCAAAGCACTTTTTAAACTGGAAGCGATAAAATCTGGAAGGGTCTCTTTCAGCATCACACTTTTTGTTCCGGGAAGGTACGAGTTTTTTGGCAAATCCAGAGAAACACGCCCCTCTACAAAGTCAACCATTCGTTGTGCGGGTGCCACTAAATTACCTCCGCCCAAACTGAAAGCAGTTTTTTCAATCTGCATCTGAAAATCCATCATCCGCAATGGATCATCTCCAGGCACATCATCCAGGGTAACCTGAACCACCGTTCCTGAATTTGCAAATGGGTTATTTCTTTTCGAGGGTGACCAGCCATTTACTACAATCTCATTCTCATGGGTGGCACAAGGTGCGATAATCCCACCGGGACACATACAAAATGAAAACACCCCTCTGCTGCCCACCTGCTCCACCAAACTGTAATAAGCTGGTGGTAAAAACTCACTTCTAACCGGGCAATGATATTGAGCAGCATCTATAATTTCCTGCGGATGCTCAATCCTGACACCCAATGCAAATGGTTTTGCCTCTACCAGAATCCCTTTTTTATGTAGTAATGTATAAATATCACGGGCTGAATGTCCTGTAGCCAAAATCACAGCATCAGCCTCCATTTTATGTTCATCATTAATAACTACTCCTTTTATCTGATCAAACTCAATTATAAAATCTGTCACTTTTTGATCAAAATGAACTTCACCACCTGCATTTAAGATAGTTTCTCTGATGGCAGTGATAATAAGGGGTAGTTTATTCGTACCAATATGAGGACGGGCATCTACTAAGATATCATCTGTTGCGCCATGCTGCACAAATATTTGTAATACCTTATTAATATCTCCCCTTTTATTAGACCGTGTATATAATTTTCCGTCAGAATAGGTACCTGCCCCACCCTCACCATAGCAATAATTAGATTCTGTATTTACGATTCCCTCTTTATTGATCAGCGCCAAATCTCTGCGCCGCTGTTTCACATCCTTTCCACGTTCTAAAACAATAGGTTTCATCCCGTTTTCGATACATTGCAAAGCGGCAAATAATCCAGCTGGACCGGCACCCACAATAATTACCCTTTTCTTATCGCTTACATTCTGATAAGTAAGGTTAAAAACCTCCTTTTGAAGCGGCTCATCTATAAACACTTTTACCTGCATCCTAAAAATCACTTTCCGGGAGCGTGCATCAATTGATCTTTTAATGATTTTATATCCCTGGATACGGGATAAATCTACCTTCAAAGCAATGGAAAGCTGTTTTAAAATTTGCTCTTCTTGTTCTGCCTCCTCTGGGGCAATAGTAATCTCTATATCTTTTTGCATAACCATTGTCAGGTTTTTATCCTGAACAGCAGCAAAGATAAGCAAATTTGAAATGATCTATTATTGATAAAAAGATAGCTGATCAGCAGCGGACAATCGCATTATCAAACAAATATGATAGGCTTATCTTACAGCGAAACGATTAATTTTAAGGTAGATTAAGGTGGACGGAGACGGATTTAAGAATAATTCTGGAATGCCAAAAAGACGAATTGTATTTTAATCATGTTATCTGTAGCACTTTGTGTACAACTTGTCAGGTTTTTAACCCCAAACGTAACAAGGGTATGAAAATTGAGTCTGAATGTGTAAATTAACACTTGTTAAACCAAAATAGAAAAAAATGAAAAGAGTAGTATTAGGAGTAATTGCAGCGATGTTCTTCACCACCATGCTAAGCAGTTGTGGTTATAATTCAATGGTTAAACTAGATGAAGATGTAAAAACCAAATGGAACCAGGTAGAAACACAATACCAGCGCCGTTCTGATCTGATCCCTAATTTAGTGAGTACTGTTAAAGGAGCTGCTAAATTTGAGCAAAGCACCTTAACTGCTGTAGTTGAGGCACGTTCAAAAGCTAGCCAGATCAAAGTAGATCCTGAGAACCTTTCTGAAGAGAATATCGGAAAATTCCAAGCTGCTCAAGGGCAAATCGGGCAAGCTTTAAGCCGCTTGATGGTGCTTACCGAGAATTATCCAGAACTAAAAGCGACACAACAGTTTAGTGATCTTTCGGTACAACTGGAAGGTACAGAGAACAGAATTGCTGTTGCCCGTAAAGATTTTAATGAGTCTGTACAGACCTATAACACTAAAGTAAGATCTTTCCCTAACAACCTAACCGCAGGTATGTTTGGCTTTAAAACTAAAGCCGGTTTCAAAGCCGATGCTGGTGCAGAGAACGCTCCGAAAGTAGAATTTTAGTTACCAAAACAACATTTTAGGGTATTGGGTGTTTTAATTTAAGACACTTATTACCCTTTATTGTTTAATCAAATCACGTATGTCATTGCTGACTGAAAAAGAACAAGACCTGATTACCACCACTATTGGTGAGGCTGAAAAACTAACATCAGGCGAAATAAGAATTGCAGTAGAAAAACATTGCAAAGGAGAAGCTTTTGATAGGGCAACCGAATACTTTAGTAAACTGGGCATGGACAAAACCTCTTTAAGAAATGGCGTCCTGATTTACCTGGCTTATGAAGATCATAAATTTGCCATCATCGGCGATAAAGGAATCTATAAGTGTGTACCTCCCGATTTCTGGGAAACCACTCAAATTGCCATGCAAGCCCATTTTTCTAGCGGTAACATTGCCGGCGGACTCATCGCAGGCATCACCTTAGCAGGCGAAAAATTAGCCATCAGCTTCCCTTATCAAAGCGGAGATATTAATGAATTGCCAAATGATATCATTTTTATGGATCAACAAAAACACAAGCTATGATAAATAAATTACTCGTAGCCTTCTTTCTTCTTTTTATATCTAACGGGATATCCAGTGTCACCTTTGCACAAGAATATCCCGCCAAACCCAATACTCTAGTCAATGACTACACCGGCACACTTTCTGAAGCGCAAAAACAGCAGCTCGAAAGCAAACTCGTAGCCTTCGATGATTCTACCTCTAACCAAATTGCCATTGCAATCGTTAAAACCATCGGCGAATACGACATCAACGAATACGCCTTAGGCCTGGGCAGAAGCTGGGGCGTGGGCGGCTCCAAAAAGAACAACGGTGTCATGATCGTTATTGCCCTCGGCGACCGTAAAATCGCAATGCAAACCGGCTACGGCCTGGAAGGTGCGCTACCCGATATCATTACCAAAAGAATCATTGAAAACGAAATAAAACCATTCTTCAAAACCGGCGACTACTACGCTGGATTAGATGCCGGCACAACAGCTATCATCAAATATAGCAAAGGCGAATACAAAAACGACAATCCCAAAACTAAAAAACAAGGCGGCTCCGGCAGTATGGCCATCCTTGTCATTATCATTGTGATTATCATTATCATCATAAAAAGAGGCGGCGGCGGCGGTGGCGGAAGCCAGGTTATCGGCGGACGCGGTGTTGGAAATGCCCTCTTGTGGGGTGCCCTTCTAGGCAGCAGCGGAAGAAGCTCCGGCAGTGGCTGGGGTGGTGGAAGCGGCGGCGGAGGCGGTGGCTTCGGTGGATTTGGCGGCGGTAGTTTTGGTGGTGGAGGTAGCAGCGGAAGCTGGTAACTGACATGTACAGACGTGACCTTTTAACCGCTGAAATACAAAAACTGGCCCAGGCATTAGCCCGGATCATGGGCCTGAAGCAACAAGGAAAAACCGAAGAGGCCCAAAACGGACTAGAAGAGACCCTGGAAACTGAATACGGTATTCTATACACAGACCTTTTGGCTGCTAACCTCGATGATTTCGAAGCCTTTCTTATCCAAAAAGACTTCCCTTCCGAAAAGCTAGACCTCTTTTCGCAATTCCTTTATCTAAAATTTAACCCATCAGAACAAAGTTCTGATGGAAAATCCCTTGCAGAAAAACTCCTGCTCATCTATTCAACACTGGAAGTTAAGCATCACGTGATCAATATGATCAATCTTGATCGCCAAAAAACGATACAGCTATACCTTAAATCTTAATCCCAACAACTTCCAATGGAAATCCAAAAATGGCAAAAGCTCTCTTCCAGATACCTGGTACAAGAAAAGTGGGCAACCCTGCGTGTTGACACCTGCAAACTACAAAACGGAACCGTTAAAGATGACTACTACGTACTAGAATACCCAGATTGGGCCAATGCCATTGCCTTAACCGAAGATAATAAAATCATCATGGTAAGACAATACCGTCATGCCGCTGATATCATCTCACTGGAAGTACCAGGAGGCGTAATTGAACCTGGAGAAGATCCCGAAATCGGCGTAAAAAGGGAACTCGAAGAAGAAACCGGCTATTCCTTTAGCTCTTGTGAACTAATCGCTACCCTTTACCCAAACCCGGCAACCTCTACAAACAGAACCTTTACCTACCTTTTAACCGGCGGTGTCAAAACCCACGAACAAAATCTTGACGAACACGAAATCCTAAACGTTGAGCTGTATAGTATCGAAGAAGTAAAACAACTCTTAGCAGAAAATAAAATAGACCAGGCACTACACGCCTCGGCACTATTTTACGGCTTAATGAAAATTGAAGCGATAAAATAAGAACACTTGTCAAGCTAAACCAACCAGTAAGCATAAAGCTTATCATCAGGAAATTTGACAGCTAAATAAAAATTGAAGCTATCAAATAAGAACACCTGTCAAGCTAAACCAACCAGTAAGCATAAAGCTTATCATCAGGAAATTTGACAGCTAAATAAAAATTGAAGCGATAAAACAGAAACACCACTAAACAACCTAAAATAAACACCTTATATAAACACCAACCGTATAAGAAAGCGACCAGGTGAGGGAAATCTTTTAAATAAAGCAATTATGTTTTTTGACGGCCTTCAAGTGTTTGTCCTTCACAAAATCTTGTCAGCCAAAAAAAATATAATTGTTTATTTAAATTTAATTTTTAACAACCAAAAAGCGATCAACTCATTTTCAGTTTCTTCTGAATATCATGCACATACCCCTTAAACTTCTTATCCGTATCAATCAGATCCTCCACAGTTTGACACGCATAAATCACAGTAGAATGATCCCTACCCCCAAAAAACGCCCCAATCGTCTTCAAAGAAGACTTCGTATGACTCTTAGATAAATACATAGAAATCTGTCTTGCCTGTACAATCTCCCTTTTACGCGTCGGAGACTTCACCATATCCACAGGAACCTCAAAATACTCACAAACCAATTTCTGGATATACTCCATTGAAATCTCCTTAGTCGTATTCTTAATAAAATTCTTCAACATCTGTTTCGCCAAAGTCAGGTCAATATCCTTCTTATTCAATGTAGACTGCGCCAGCAGGGAAACCATAGCCCCCTCCAGCTCCCTCACATTATTATCAATATTATTAGCCACATACTCCACCACCTCCTGCGGAAGTTCGATCCCATCCGCATACATCTTCTTCCTTAAAATAGCAATCCGTGTCTCCAAATCAGGAATCTGCAAATCAGCAGAAAGCCCCCACTTAAACCTGCTCAGCAAACGCTCCTCCAAACCAGCCAAATCCTTCGGCGGCTTATCAGAAGTCAAAATCACCTGCTTACCCGACTGATGCAAATGGTTAAAAATATGGAAAAAGATATCCTGCGTCTTCTCTTTACCCGCAAAGTTATGCACATCATCCATGATAATCACATCCATCGCCTGGTAAAAATTCACAAAATCATTAATCGTATTATTCTTCAGGGAATCCACAAACTGCTGGCAAAACTTTTCACAAGAAACATAAATCACCAGTTTATCCGGCATCGTCCTTTTAATCTCATTCCCAATCGCCTGACCCAGGTGAGTTTTACCCAACCCCACCCCGCCATAAATCATCAGCGGGTTAAAAGACGTACCACCAGGCTTAGCCGCCACCGCATACCCAGCAGAACGCGCAAGGCGGTTACAATCCCCCTCAATATAATTCTCAAAAGTATAATTAGAATTCAGCTGCGGATCAACATTCAGCTTCTTAAGACCTGGGATAATAAAAGGATTCTTAATATCCTTATTAATAGAAACAGGTATAGGCATAGACTGCATTTTAGCCTCAGCCCCATTACCATTAGAAGGCATATTAGTCGTATAAGGAGAGCCACTATTAGAAGACTTATCCACAATAATATTATACTCCAGCCGGCCATCCTCACCAAGCTGTTTCTTTACCGTTTTACGTAACAAACCAACATAATGCTCCTCCAGCCATTCATAAAAAAACAAACTAGGCACCTGTATCGTTAAAACCTTGTCATCCAGTTTAAGGGCAGAAATCGGTTCGAACCAAGTTTTAAAACTTTGGGCCGGGATATTATCCTTAATAATCTGAAGACAGTCTTTCCATACATCGGTACAAGTTTTTTCCATGAGATGAGTACAAAATTATTGGTTTCAACCAACGAAAACAGCCTATTAAAAATGCCATTCCGAGAGATCGAAGATTCAAAAAATTATCAACAAAAAAAACAAAAATCTCAAATATTTGGTAAGTGCTTAATCAGCAGTACCATACCCCTGTTAACCTCAATTTATTGTGTGGATAACTTTTTTTTAACATCCAAATTAATACTCACCAAAAACATTACGAAGCACATCAGAAATCTCTCCAAGCGTAGCATAAACAAGCACCGCCTCCAGGATAAACGGCATGAGGTTATCCGTCGATTCCGCGGCCCTTTTCAAATTATCAAGCTTTAAAGCCACCTCAACACTGTTTCTTTCCTGCTTTAACCGTTTTAGTTTTTCAGATTGAATGGTTCTGATCGACTCATCAATTCTCAGCGTATCCGTAATCCCTTCCTCCGCCTGCGTAAATTTATTCACCCCAACAATCACCTGTTCACCATTTTCTACACCAATCTGATACGCATAAGAAGCAGCCGCAATTTCATTTTGAATATACCCATTTTCAATCGCATTTACCGCCCCGCCCATCGCATCTATTTTTTCGATATAAAGTTGCGCCGCAGCCTCAATTTCATCCGTAAGCGACTCCACAAAAAAAGACCCCGCAAGCGGATCAGCAGTATCCGTCACTCCACTCTCAAAAGCAATCACCTGCTGTGTGCGCAAAGCAATTTTAGCCGCCGCCTCCGTAGGCAAAGAAAGCGCCTCATCAAATCCATTGGTATGCAAAGACTGCGTTCCGCCCAGCACCGCAGCCATCGCCTGATTAGCGACCCTGACAATATTATTCATCGGTTGCTGCGCAGTCAAAGTAGAGCCACCAGTCTGCGTATGAAAACGCAACATCTGTGCCTTCACATCCGTTGCTCCCAAAGATTTGGTGATATTTGCCCACATCCTCCTCGCCGCACGAAATTTTGCAATCTCTTCAAAAAAATTATTGTGGCAATTAAAAAAAAACGACAGCCTTTTCGCAAAAACATTAATATCCAGCCCCTTCTCCAGCGCCGCATTCAAATACGCTTTACCATTAGCCAGCGTAAAAGCAAGTTCCTGCACCGCCGTAGAACCCGCTTCGCGGATATGATATCCAGAAATAGAAATCGTATTCCATTTCGGCACCTCCTTGCTGCAATACTCAAAAATATCGGTAATCAGCCGCATGGACGGTTTAGGCGGATAAATATAAGTTCCTCTTGCCGCATACTCTTTTAAAATATCATTCTGAATCGTTCCGGAAATCTGGCTGATATCTGCCCCCTGTTTTTTTGCCAGAGCAATATACATCGCCAATAAAATAGAAGCAGTAGCATTAATAGTCATCGAGGTAGTAATCTTTTCCAGTTCTATCCCTGCAAAAAGCAGTTCCATATCCTTTAAAGAATCAATAGCCACCCCAACTTTACCAACCTCCCCCTCCGCCATCTCATGATCAGAATCATAACCAATCTGCGTAGGCAAATCAAAAGCCACAGAAAGCCCCATCGTGCCCTGCTGTAATAGGTAATGATATCTTTTATTTGATTCCTCAGCCGTACTAAACCCAGCATACTGCCGCATGGTCCAGAGCCTGCCCCGGTACATATCTTTTTGAATCCCGCGGGTAAAAGGAAACTCGCCAGGCAATTCCTTCCGGTCAGCAGCCAGCGTATAAAGCGGTTTTATTTCTATTCCAGAGCTGGTAATTTTTCTATTCTCTTCCATTATTATGTTGGTTTCAAAGCGTTAAAACAACTTATGAATATCCTTTTTAAGCAGTTCTAACATCAATACATACGGATTATCTTTAATTCCAGCCATATGTTCTAATATCCTGCGGCTTAAATCCACTCCAGTTGCCTCTTCCGGAAGCGCTGCTGCAACATTATTAATCATCACTGTGGTATCATCTTTCAATTTAGTCAGCGCCCTCCAGTTCTCAGAACTAATATATAACTGCTGAGCGACATTATGCTGATATTCATTTCTGATCTGAACAAGAACATCCTCTTGAAATTCTCTGGCTGAGATCCCTGTTTTATATACCCTGAGAAACAAGTTAGCTGGGTCTAGCCTATCTACAAATACAATTAACCTTTCATGTGCGTCCAGCCGGGAATGCATTAAAGCCTCTCTTTCACTTTCCCAATACCCTTTTCCAGCAGTTTCAGGGAATTTTCCGTTTTCGGAAGATTTGTGAGTCAGATATTTTTGAATATCCCTGCGGATAAAGAGCCAGGAGATAATTACGATCAGCACACCGCTAAATACGGGAATAAGAATAGGCACGACAAAAAATAGTTCGTTCATTTTATTTATTTTAGTTACCCGTAAAAATGAGCTTTTATTATTTAACATTCAATTCTTTACGTCAAATTGACTGTTGCATACGTTTAAACCTAAGAGAATAAACGATTTGTTATTATCTTTGTATTGATCCAGGCTTACTATAAGCCTATTGGTTTAAACAGATTTTTTGTTATTCCTAATTAGAAATACCATGAGTACAGTTGATACAGCATTTGCACCAGTTTCCTTTACTGAAACTGCCGTTAAAGAACTTATAAAATTAAAAGATCAGCAAGAAATTGCGGAAGATTTTGGTTTACGCGTTGGTGTGGAAGGCGGAGGTTGTTCTGGAATGAGCTACCTGCTTGGTTTTGACCAAAAGAAAGATGGCGACCAGGAATTTTTAATAAATGGGATTAAGATCTTTATGAATAAAGCGCACCAGATGTATTTACTAGGCATGCAGGTAGATTGGCAGGATGGTTTAAACTCCAGAGGTTTCACCTTTAGCAATCCAAATGCTGACAGTACATGCGGTTGCGGAACAAGTTTTTCAGTATAGCTTTTTCAGCAGATTAACTAAAGCCATTTTTATACGCATTTTAGATGTAACATTTTACAGGTCCCGTTGTCATAACAGCGGGACTTTTTAATTTTAGGGCCCAAAGTAATTATATTCCAATCAAATGACCTATATAGAAAATGTAAGACTCGCCATGCAGGCTATAAAAAGTAACCGGTTGCGTACTATGCTTACCGCGTTAATTATTGCGATTGGATTATCCGCATTGGTAGGTATTTTAACCACTTTAGATGCGGTTAAGAAAAGTATGACTGAGGCTTTTTCTAATATGGGGGCAAACTCATTTACCATTAGAAACAGGGGATCTGGTATTCGCATCGGCGGATCTGGATCAAGGCCAAAACCTTTTAAATCCATTCGTTACGAAGATGCAGTTGCTTTCAAAAAAAGGCTCAATGCACCCGCTACCGTTACGATCAGCGTAATTGCATCTGGTGGGGCAACGGCAAAATATAACCAGATCAAGACCAATCCAAATGTCACCGTTCGTGGAATAGATGAAAACGGGTTAAAATCGCAAGGGTTAGATCTGGCTTTAGGAAGGAATTTCACAAATTACGAAGTAGAATCCGGGAACAATGTTTGTATCATCGGGAAGGAAATTAGCGACAACCTGTTTAAAAATGAGTCTCCTATAGATAAGATTATTACCGCTGGCAGCAATAGGTTAAAGGTAATTGGTGTGCTGGCAACTAAAGGGTCCAGCATGGGACAAAATACAGACCGGGCTATATTTATCCCTATTTATAAAGCAAAGCTGATCAATGCCAGTGCTAATCCTTCTTATACCTTAACGGTTATGGTAGTCAATAATGACCAGATGGAGAATGTAATTGGAGAATCTACGGCAGAATTCAGGAATATCCGGAAGATTAAAATCAAGGAGCCTAACAATTTTGAGATTACTAAAAGCGATGCAGTTGCGCAAACATTATTTGAAAACCTTGCTTTTATTGCGATTGGTGGTATCGCCATTGGTGTAATTACTTTAATTGGCGCTTCTATAGGGCTGATGAATATTATGCTGGTGTCGGTTACAGAGAGGACAAGGGAAATTGGGATCAGAAAAGCTATTGGTGCAAATCCTTCGGTAATCAGAAAACAATTCCTGATTGAAGCAGTCATGATCTGTTTAATGGGTGGTGCGATGGGGATCTTATTTGGGATTTTGTTAGGTAATGCAATTTCTCTGGCCATGGGCGGATCTTTTATTATTCCATGGTTGTTTATAATTGGCGGATTTGCACTGTGTGTATTGGTTGGTGTGGTATCTGGATATTATCCTGCAAAAAAGGCTTCCAAACTTGATCCTGTAGAGGCTTTGAGATATGAATAAGAATAAATTGATCTTTTGAGAAAGAGAAATAATTCCTGTAAAAAAGAGAAATTAATAGCGCTTAAAATAAGAGGGGCCTGTGATAAATTCATCACAGGCCCCTCTATTTATATTGGGTTAACGATAAAAATCGTTAAAAACTACCTGGCACTGTATTGTGTCTCGTAGTACTTCTGGTAATTCCCTGAAGTAACGTTAGTTAACCATTCTTCATTTTCTAAATACCAGGCTACTGTTTTCTCTAGTCCTTCTTCAAACTGAAGACTAGGTACCCAGTTTAATTTTTCCTGCAGTTTGGTAGAATCAATTGCGTAACGAAGGTCATGTCCTGCCCGATCTGTCACAAATGTGATCAGTTTAGCGGATTCACCTTCTGCACGGCCAAGTTTTTGGTCCATGATCTTACAAAGTAAATGAATCAGATCAATATTTTTCCATTCGTTATGGCCGCCGATATTATAAGTCTCACCAGTTTTAGCTTCATGGAAAATTACATCAATTGCGCGTGCATGATCTTCTACCCATAACCAATCGCGGATATTCTCTCCTTTACCATAAACTGGTACAGGAAGGTTATTTTTGATATTGTTAATAGCCAGGGGAATCAATTTCTCAGGAAAATGATGTGATCCATAATTATTAGAGCAATTAGAGATCACGATATCTAAACCATAAGTATCGTGATACGCCCGTACAAAATGGTCTGAACTTGCTTTGGAAGCAGAATAAGGACTGTGTGGATCATAACCGGTACTTTCTGTGAACATTCCTGTATCGCCTAATGCACCATATACCTCATCTGTAGAGACATGGTAAAAACGTTTAGTTCCATAATCACCTTTCCAGAACTCACGCGCTGCATTAAGCAAATTCACAGTGCCAATTACATTGGTCATCACAAAGGCAGAGGGATCAGAAATAGAGCGGTCTACATGTGATTCTGCAGCTAAATGGATGACGGCATCAAAATTCTCTGTTTTAAACAAAGAATTGATCTCTTCTGCATCCGTAATATCTGCTTTTACAAAGCGATAATTTGGATTCGCTTCTACATCTGTTAAATTAGCCAGGTTTCCTGCGTAGGTTAATTTATCCAGGTTTACGATTTCATAATCAGGATATTTATTAACAAACCTCCGGACCACGTGAGAACCAATAAATCCTGCACCACCTGTAATTAAAATCTTTTTCATTGATATTAGTTTATTTTTTCTGGCAGCCCTAATCCCAGAGCTTCCTTTAAGAGTTTATTTTCCTGAAGTTTATCCAGTACTTCGTTAAATTGTTCCTTTAGATCATACTGCAGGTCTTCATGCAGTTTGATATATTTTTTATATAAGGCCAGGGTGGTCCTTAAAAAATAAGTTTTAAGCCGTTCATTAAACTTAGCCAATGGAGAAAACATACTTTCGTTATAACCAATAGGTAAGTTATTTAATAAATGCAGCCTAAGTTCTACCTCTGTATTGGGATCTTTAGTTACTTTATAATGATGGTTTACTTTGCCGTTTAACTTGCGCATGACCAGCAATGCCTCTTTAGAAGTAGGCTTTCTCATCGTATTTAAAATCTCTACAGCTTCATTGATCTCTGCACGCAAGGTTTGATGCCTGTTTTCGAGGTCAGACTCGTCTTCCAGCAATTTAAAATGAAGGTGCTCAGTGAGCACCTTATCTTTTGCAATCAGACGAAGCAATAACTTATCTTTCTCTTTAGGAGGAATGTCCGTTATCGCAGCTTTTAGATCCTTATGATCTTTTAACAACATTTAAAAAGGGTTGTCTTTAATATATTTTTCCCATTTCCAGGCAGATGACATCATTTCTTCAATTCCCAGCTCCGCTGTCCATCCTAATTGTTCGGTAGATTTAGTGACATCGCCATAAACCTGCTCTACATCTCCTTCTCTTCTTGGACCGACCGAGTAGTTGAGTTTTTCTCCGGAAGCTTGCTCAAAAGCATGGATAACTTCCAATACGGAAGATGCTTTACCCGTACCGATATTAAACACTTCGTAGTTTTTTGTGGCTTTTTTACTTTCCAAACGCTGGATAGCTGCAACATGTGCCTTAGCTAAATCTACTACGTGAATGTAATCTCTAACTGCACTGCCGTCTGGTGTGTTGTAGTCATTACCGTAAACAGTAACCGGACCGCGTTTGCCAATAGCAGATTGGGTAATAAAAGGAACAAGGTTTTGAGGAACACCAAGTGGCAGTTCTCCGATCAGGGCAGATTCATGTGCCCCTACCGGGTTGAAATACCGCAAAGAGATGACGTTCAGATCTGCTGAAACGGCACAGGTATCTGACAAAATCTCTTCTGCAATCTGTTTAGTATTGCCATAGGGAGATTCTGCTTTTTTAACCGGTGCATTTTCAGTTACTGGCAATACATCAGGCTGGCCATATACCGTACAAGAAGAAGAAAATACAAGATCTACTTTACTTTTGAAAGCATTGATTACGTTGATCAAAGAGTAAAAGTTGTTCTTGTAATATTTTAATGGCTGCTGCACAGACTCACCTACTGCTTTGAAAGCGGCAAAATGAATGACACCTGTAATATCAGGATGGCTATCTGCCAGTTCTTGTACTTTGGCTTCATCGCAAAGATCAATTTCTATACAGGTTGTCTTTTGACCAGTAATGGCTTCCAGCTGTATAAGGATCTTTTTGCTCGAATTGGAGAAATCATCAGCCAGTATCACTTCATATCCAGCTTTAATTAATTCTACTGCTGTATGTGATCCAATAAATCCTGTTCCACCGGTAACTAATATTTTTCCCATTCTCTATTATTTGTTATAAGTTGTAAAATCCTTATGGTCATTATTAATCAGCGCCTCTTCAGGTAAGCTTTTAAAATATTCATAAGTGATTTTAAGTCCATCTGCACGGTTTACTTTAGGCTCCCAGTTTAATAAAGCTCTTGCCTTAGTAATATCCGGCTGACGCTGTTTAGGATCATCAACTGGCAGGTCTTTGTAAATCACTTTTTGCGTAGTTCCAGTCAGTTTAATGATTTCTTCTGCGAATTGGCCGATGGTAATTTCATCCGGATTTCCAATGTTTACCGGTTGTGCGTAGTCACTTAAAAGCAATCTGTAGATTCCTTCTACTAAGTCATCTACATAACAGAAAGAGCGTGTTTGCTTACCATCACCAAAAATGGTCAGGTCTTCGCCTCTTAATGCCTGGCCGATAAAAGCAGGTAATACACGTCCATCATTTAACCGCATTCTTGGCCCGTAAGTGTTAAAGATCCGCACAATACGGGTCTCTACTCCATGGAAAGTATGGTAAGCCATAGTAATGGCTTCCTGGAAACGCTTAGCTTCATCGTAAACACCTCTTGGCCCTACCGGGTTCACATTACCCCAGTATTCTTCTGGTTGCGGGTTTACATTTGGATCACCGTATACTTCTGAAGTGGAAGCAATGATCATTCTTGCTTTTTTGTTTTTTGCTAAGCCTAAAAGATTATGTGTTCCTAATGATCCAACTTTTAAGGTTTGGATCGGGATTTTTAAATAATCGATTGGACTTGCAGGTGAAGCAAAATGCAGGATGTAATCCAGCTCACCTGGTACATGAACAAATTTTGAAACATCATGATGCGCGAACTCAAAGTTCTCTAAAGCAAAAAGATGTTCAATGTTTTTCAGATCGCCTGTGATCAGGTTATCCATTGCAATTACGTGGTAATCTTCTTTGATAAACCTGTCGCAAAGGTGCGAACCTAAAAATCCGGCCGCACCGGTGATTAATACTCTCTTACGCGCCATGCTCTACCAATTTACGTCCAATACTGTTATAATAATATCCTAAGTCGATCATTTTCTGAAGATCGTATAGATTACGTCCGTCAAAAATAACCTTGTTAGCTAATTTTTCTTCCATTCTGTCAAAATCCGGATTACGGAATACTGACCATTCTGTAGCGATTAATAAGGCGTCTGCATTAGTTAAGGCATCGTATTGGTTTTCAGCGTATTTTACTTTATCACCAATTAGTTTTTTAACATTTGCCATGCCTTCCGGATCAAATACGGTTACTGTTGCACCATGTTTTACCAGTTCATCGATAATATACAAGGCTGGTGCCTCACGGATATCATCAGTTTCTGGTTTAAAAGCTAATCCCCATAGGGCAAAATGCTTACCGGCAAGATTTCCTTTATAATAGGTAACCAGTTTATCAACGATTACTGTTTTTTGTTTTTCATTGATTTCCATTACTGCCCTTAAAATCTGGAAATCGTATTTGTTTTCTTCTGCAGATTTAGCCAATGCCTGAACATCTTTAGGGAAACATGATCCTCCGTAGCCTATTCCAGGGAAAAGGAAACGTTTTCCGATCCGGTCATCAGAACCGATACCTTTACGAACAGCGTCAACGTCTGCACCTACCAGCTCACACAGGTTAGCTACTTCGTTCATGAAAGTGATCTTAGTGGCAAGGAATGAATTTGCAGCGTATTTAGTCAGCTCAGAAGATTTTTCGTCCATAAACAGGATTGGATTTCCCTGGCGTACATAAGGGCCGTATAATTCTGCCATTAGTTTTTGTGCGCGTTCACTGCGTGTACCAATTACAACACGGTCTGGTTTCATGAAATCATCTACAGCAACACCTTCACGCAAGAATTCAGGATTTGACACGACGTCAACTTCTACACTTGTGTTTTCAGTAAAAACTGCCTGAACTTTATCTGCTGTACCTACAGGAACAGTAGACTTGTTCACGATTACCTTGTAATCCGTAATTAATTTAGAAATATCCTTAGCGGCGCCTAAAATGTAGGAAAGATCTGCTGCACCATCTCCACCCGGAGGCGTTGGTAATGCCATAAAGATGATTTGTGCATCTTTAATAGCGGCAGCAAGATCGGTTGTGAATGTTAATCTTTTTTGTACGATGTTTCTTAAGAACAGTACGTCGAGGCCGGGCTCATAAATGGGTATTACACCATTTTGCATTTTCAGCACTTTAGCTTCATCAATGTCTACACAGATTACAGTGTTACCTGTTTCGGCAAGACAAGTTCCTGTTACGAGTCCGACATATCCTGTTCCAATTACGGCAATTTTCATATGATATATTTTAGTTTTAAGTAGGGTTCTTTCATTATCTGGCGACTCATTAGTCTATGTCATACTATGTTACCAAATAAGCGATAAAATTTAAAATTTAATCAAGTATCTTCGGCTAAGATAATAAATAAACATACAAAATGCTTTTGCTTTATAATTTTGGTATTTTTCTATACAGAACCCTTGTTTTCTTCGCCTCCTTCTTCAATAATAAAGCCACGTTGTTTACAAAAGGAAGAAAAAACATATTTAAAACGATAGAAAAGCAGATAGATCCGGAAAAAAAAAGGATTTGGTTTCATTTTGCTTCTCTTGGAGAATTTGAACAGGGCCGTCCGGTTTTGGAAGAAATGAAAAAAAATTATCCCGAAAAAAATATTTTGATTACTTTTTTCTCTCCATCGGGATACGAAATACGTAAAGATTATGCGCTGGCAGAGGCGGTGTACTATTTACCGCTGGATACTAAAGAAAATGCAGCGAAATTTATCCGCCTGGTTAATCCGGAGATTGCGGTATTTACGAAGTATGAATTTTGGTATCATTATTTTAAAACGCTTCATGATCAAAAAATACCGCTGGTTATTATTTCCGGAATATTCAGGCCGGAACAAATTTTCTTTAAGTGGTATGGTAGGTTATACCGCAAAATATTAAGTTATGTTTCTTATTTTTTTCTACAGAATGAGCAAAGTGTGGAGTTACTCCACAAAATAAATATAAAAAATACAGCATTGAGTGGCGATACGCGGTTTGACAGGGTAGCAGAAAATGCAGCAAATCCGAAGTCTTTATCGTTAATTGCAAAATTTTGCGGAAATGCTCCTGTATTTATTGCCGGAAGTACCTGGCTGCCGGATGAACATTTGATTGCAAAACTGATTGCCCGCAATAGCCACTGGAAGTTTATTATCGCACCGCATGAGATTCACCCTGAGCATATGGATCAGCTGATGAAGTTATTTCCAGATGCGGTTAAGTATACGGCGATGGATAAGGAGGATGGGGTGATGGATCAGCAGATCTTAATCATTGATAATATGGGAATGTTGTCTTCTGTTTATCAATATGCACAGATTGCGTATATCGGGGGTGGTTTTGGCACTGGGATACACAATACTTTAGAAGCGGCAGCATTTGGTTTGCCGGTTATTTTTGGACCCAAATATCAGAAGTTTCAGGAGGCTAAAGACTTGCTGGCTATTGGTGCAGCGATCAGTATTGGATCTGAAAATGATCTTTCTGCAGCTTTTGAGAAACTGCAGAAAGATAAAAATGCGGGTTTTAAAGCGAAAAAATATGTTCAGGATAAAACTGGTTCCACTGCCCAAATTATAAAATACCTGGAAAAACTTGGTTAAGCGGTAATCTCCGATCGCTTAATTATGCTGGTCTTTGACCATTTTAACTAAGGCAGCAATCCACTGCGGATGATCATTTAAGCTGGAAACCAACTGCACTTCTTCACCTCCTAGTTTTTTAAATTCTTCTCCGTACTCTACGGTTACTTCATAAAGGGTTTCCAGGCAATCTGCTACAAATGCCGGACAAAATACGAGTAAACGCTTTTTACCCCGGTCAGCTAATTGTTTTAATACATCGCTGGTGTATGGCTGTACCCAGGGATCTTTACCTAACCTGGATTGAAAACATACAGAGTATTTATCTTTTGGCACGTTTAAACGCTGGGCAATTAACCTTGCGGTATCGTGGCATTGTGCAGAATAACAAAATTTATTGACGTCAGTTAAGGTCTGGCAGCAATCCTCAGTTTTAAGACAGTGGTGCCCGGTATGGTCACATTTCTTTAACTGGCGTTCTGGTAAACCGTGGAAACTGAATAAGATCTGATCGTAGCTTTCTGGCTGGTATTTTTTAGCATTGTCTGCAAAGGTACCGATCATCATTTCATTATCATGAAAAGAGTTCACAAAGGAAACCGGGGGGATCGTTTGCCATTTACTGACCAGCTCCATCACTTTCTGGATCACAGAGCCTGTGCTTGCAGAGGCATATTGCGGAAATAAAGGGATCACCTGGATACTGCTTACTAAACCAGCTTTCATATTCTCTAGCGCAGCAGCAATAGAGGGGCGCTGATAACGCATGGCCAGTTCTACATGGTATTCTTCTCCAAGCTGCTCTTGTACCAGGGCGGCCTGGATCTTACTGTAGTATAATAACGGAGAGCCGTTCTCATCCCAGATCTCTTTATATAATTTAGCTGTTTTAGGACTTCTAAAGGGTACGATCACTCCTTTAACCAGCAGCGTTCTGCTCACTGCATTAATATCGATCACCCGCTCATCCATCAAAAACTCATCAAGATACTTACGTACGTCTGGTACTTCCGGGCTATCCGGAGTTCCTAAATTCACTAATAATACTCCCTTTTTTCCCATAGTCATAAATTGAACCTTAACTGGATTATCTCCAGATCAGATTCGGAAACAAATATACATTAAGCTGAAGCCGCTATAAAACGGCAGTTGAATAATTACTTTTTAATGATGAATAAAACAGGCCATAAGCAGGGCTATAGCACATTTGCTAGAAAGATTCCAGCTTTGCTTTGACTTGTTCCATTAACCACATTGGAGTGGATGTAGCACCTGCAATCCCGATTTTGTCATTTGGATTAAACCAGCTCAGGTCAAGTTCTGCTGTACTGGAAATGAAATAAGATTGTTCATTGAATTTCTTACATACATCATAAAGAACTTTTCCGTTGGATGACTTTTTACCTGAAACGAAGATGATCTTATCAAAATGAACGACAAATTCTTCCAGGTCACCGTACCGGTTAGATACCTGTCTGCAAATGGTATCATTGGCTTTTACTTCGTATCCCCTGCTTAATAGCTGGTCTTTGATATGGTAAAATTTATCGGTGCTTTTGGTGGTTTGGCTATATAAGGTGAATTTGGCAGGTAAATCTACCTCGTCTAGTTCTGCAAGGTCCTGAAATACGATTGCATTTCCATCTGTTTGTCCCTGTAACCCGATTACTTCTGCATGGCCATGTTTACCGAAGATTAAGATTTGCTCTTTATCGTCATAAGAGCTCTTGATCCTGTTTTGCAGTTTTAATACGACCGGGCAAGAGGCATCGATCAGGATCAGGTCGTTTTTTAGCGCCAGCTCATAAGTGGAAGGGGCTTCACCGTGTGCCCTGATTAAGATTTTCTCCTGGTGCAATTGCTGCAGCTGCTCATGATCTATGATCCTCAGTCCTTTGTCTGTAAGCCGTTTAACCTCTTCGTCATTGTGGACAATGTCTCCAAGGCAATATAAATAATCTTCTTCCGCTAAGATATCTTCTGCCATTTCTATGGCATAAACTACTCCGAAACAAAAACCTGAAGCTTTATCTATTGTAACGGTTAAATCGTATTTCATATATTCTTGTTTTCATAGCCCGCTTAAAACGGAAGGCAGTTATACTACAAAATTACGAAAAAACTGTTTGATATCTTTCATGCTTTCCTAGCTTAAATATACGCCGTCTTGCTGGCCTTCTACATCAATGACTACATCTACGTGCTCTTTTAATACGGTAGCCATCTGCAGGCCAACATAGTCTGTCGCTACCGGAAATATTTTATGGCTTCTGTCTACTAAAACAACAGTGCGTATTTTTTTATGCGGGGTGTTTAAGAAAACGCCAAAACCGTAGGCGAGGGTTTTACCGCTGTTGAGCACATCATCTACCAGGATGATCACTTTATTTTTCACCTTTACAGGATCAATATCGGTTGTTGCTGTTAAACGTGAACTGTCTTTTTCCAGATCGATCCTGAGCATGGTTACTTTGAGCTCAGAAATTTCAAGCAAAACAGTTTTTAACCGAAGCGCAAGTTTGTATCCCCTGTCCCATATGCCGGCCAGCACAATTTCCTTTTCACTGATATTATCTTCTAATATCTGGTAGGCCATGCGGTTTATTTTTTGCTGGATCTGTTTTTTATCTAAAATCAATAATTTTGAATCGGCCATTATAAAGGTTTGCTTTTGGTACAAAAAGAACAATTTTAAGGTTCTTAATCAAATATCCGTAAAAATAATTTCATAATGCTGCAACGTTTAGCTACAGATTGTGTCTAATTGGTATAAACTTAATCAACCATAAACATGAAACCTCTATCCTTTATTAAACCAGCATTGATTTTATTGTTATTAACTGGTGTGAATTTACGCCCTTTAAAAGCACAGGAAACTAAAAATGTAAACATCAGCAATTTCACAGAGGTGTCTGTTAGCGCAGGGATTGGTTTGTATTTAACACAGGCTGGATCAGAAAGTGCAAAAATTGTTGCTAAGGAGGGGGTGATTGATGAGGTGGTGATTGAAAAAAGCGGAAACAATGTGCATGTTAGCTGGAGAGAAGACCGGAACTTCATGAATAAATTTAAAAATAGAAGTGCAAAAGTTTATATCAGTTATAAAACTTTAAATAATATCAGAGCGAGCAGCGGAAGTTCTATTACTACAGAAAATGTTTTAAAAACAGATAAACTGGAGGCAAGTGTTTCTTCTGGAGCGAGCATAAAAGCACAAGTGGAATGTAAAGACCTGGAGGTTAGAACAAGCAGTGGTTCTACTGCGTCTATCAGCGGAAAAGCATTAAATATGATCATCTCATCTAGTTCTGGTTCTAATATTGATGCTTTGAATTTGCTTACAGAATATGCAAAGGTAAGTACCAGTTCTGGTGCGAATGTAGAAGTGAATGTCAGTAAAGGATTGCAAACGAGTAACAGCAGTGGGGGTAATATCCGCTATAAAGGGAATGCAGCGGTTACTTCAAAAAATTCTGGTGTAAGGCATATCGACTAAATGATTTCTTGAGTTTTAGTAGAAACCCCTATCCTAATGCCATTGGATAGGGGTTTTATATTATTTCCTGGTTTGGTATGGATAGTAAATGAAATTTGCTCCATCAGGAACAATTACAAATACACACATGAAATCTTCAGGATTCTTATAATTTTTAAGGAACAATTCTTTTAGCTCTGGTTTAATGATACCTTTTTCGACAAACTCTTCAAACATAGATGCCTGAATACTCCAAAGGGTATTGAGTTCATCTTTGTTCAGGATTAGCTCTCCTATGGAAACGGTATGCTGATGGGCCACAAAAATCGGATATTCGGACAGTCCTTCTGCTACAATTTCTGCAGCGATTTCTTTAATGGAATCTTTATACAATTCCAGATCTTTTTCCAGGCTTACTAATGGGCTTACCTTTTTGCTGCTCTTATCGTCTTCTGGTTGTTGCTGGGGCAATAACTCTTCTATATCCATCTCTGTTTATTTCTTATGGTTAAAACCGGATTATTTTTTCAGGTTTAGTAAAACTACATTTTCTACGTGTTGTGTATGTGGAAACATATCGACTGGCTTGATACGGGTAACTTCGTACTTTTCTTTTAACAGGGCCAAATCTCTTGCCTGGGTGGCTGCATTACAGCTGACATAAACAATTTTTTCTGCTTCCATTTCCAGTAATCTTTCTACTACATCGGTGTGCATTCCGGCACGTGGCGGATCTGTGATTACAACGTCTGGCTTACCGTGTGCGGCAATGAAATCCCTGGTTAGGATGTCTTTCATGTCACCAGCGTAAAAGGTGGTGTTACTGATCCCGTTTAATTCTGAATTGAATTTGGCATCTTCTATTGCTGTTGGTACATATTCTACGCCAATTACTTGTTTGACACTGCTGGCAATAAAGTTGGCAATAGTACCTGCACCGGTATATAGATCGTATACGAGTTCATCTCCTTTGAAGCCTGCAAATTCCTGGGTTATTTTATATAATTCATGTGCCTGCAGGGAGTTGGTCTGGTAGAAAGACTTGGCTCCTATTTTAAACTTCAGGCCATTCATTTCTTCAAAAATATGATCTCTTCCTGCGTAGGTAATTACCTCCTGATCAAAAATGGTGTCATTTTTTTTCTGATTGATGATATATAACAGGGAAGTGATTTCCGGGAAATTGGTTTTCAGGTATTCCATTAAACCGTCTGCCTGCTCTTGTTCTACGTAGGCAAAAACAACCACGACCATAACTTCTCCAGTAGATGAGGTACGGATAATCAGGTTACGCAGGCTTCCTTCGTGGTTACGAAGATCGTAAAAACTCATCCCGGTACGTAAAGCGTATCCCCTTACCTGGTTCCTTAAAGTGTTGGAAGGTTCTGCTTGTAAATAGCAATGGTCAATATCCAGGATTTTATCAAAACGCAGGGGCACGTGGAAACCAAGCGCGTTCATTTCCAGATCTTCCTGATCGGTCATGTCGGTTGAGTTTAACCAGCGCTTGTTGGAAAAGGTATATTCCAGCTTATTGCGGTAATATTTATTTTCTGCAGAGCCTAAGATTGGCTCCATTGAAGAGGTATCAATTTTAGCGAGCCGCTGTAAGGCTGCTTCTACATTTTTTTGTTTAAAATGTAATTGTGCATCGTATTGCATGTGCTGCCATTTACAGCCACCACAAGTACCAAAATGCTGACAAAAAGGATCAGTTCTTAACTCCGAAGAGGTATGAAGGGTTTCAATGATCGCTTCTGCGAAATTTTTCTTCTTTTTTACGATTTTTACATCAACGATATCGCCTGGTACGGCTTTATCTACAAATACAACTAGCTCATCAGCTTTTGCTACTCCTTTGCCTTCTTCAGCAATATCAATAATACTTAAGTTGGGAAGGATAGTAACCGTTCCAGCTCTTTTATTTCTACTCATTCTGCTGCAAAGCTAAAGCTTGTATTTAATAGTTCCTATTAATTTTTTTAGACATAATGATTCTAGCCAGGCATATGCTTAACCCCTGTCATTAAGAAGTGCTGAATCAGATTTTACTTGCCAAAAATGCTAAGGATTAAACCAAAAATGCCTCCGGCAAGGTTAAAGCTAATGTCGAACTTCTCTTCTACTAATATAGAAATCTCTAAAACCTCTTTGCTCATTTGAATGATGTTACAAAGTAAATATAGCGGATTCTATACCGAAAACCAAATTGGTATAGTAGATTTTACCTTATGATTATATTAAATTTTTGTGCCTGGTTTAAAGCGCCGCTTTTACCAGGAAAGGAAGCAATTCTTTTTGGAAACTTACAAAGTTTTTGCGCACATCGGCATCACTTACGGAAGTGAAAGCAAAAGAAAATACAATACTTTTACTCGCTTTTAATAGAAAAGCAAGGCCCTCTCTCCTGGATGGGTTGTTTTTGAAGTGATCTAAACCCAGGTAGGCAGAAAGCAATAAGGATTCTAACTGATCGGAAAGATGCTTTAAAAATTCTTGTGAATTTGCATTTTCCCGCACAAAATCCCAGCCGATGAACTCATTACAAACGGTATAGGTGAGCCGGCAGGTCTTCATGACTAATGCCTTCAAGTGCTCTTCTTCATCGGCAAATTGTGCTTTATTTTTTAAGATCTCATGCAAGTTTAAATCAAGGTAATCCATCAGGATGGCATCAAGCACTTGTTCCTTGCTCTCAAAATATTTGTAAATAGTGGCTTTAGCGATCCTTGCTTTTTTAGCAATTTCGTTCACGCTAGTTTTATGGTAGCCGTATTTTCTAAATAATTCCTTAGCAGCTCTAATGATGCTCTCTTTAATCTTTTCTGGTTCCATCAATTAGTTACTCTTATTGTATTTCCTGAAATAGTTACATTGTATTGCCTGAGCGATATGGTGGCAGGTGCCTTTGCCGGGCTTCCATCTTCTAACAGGAATTTAGCCCCCGAACAAGGATCTGTTGCCGTAAAAGCGCCTTCATCCCAGGTTACTGCACATCTGCCTTCAGGATTTACAGTGCTGCAGCGGTCATAGGCTACATAGCCCCGCTGGATTGACCGGTATAAGATCAATCCTGCAACCCCATATCCGTTAATTATTACCGCACGGCCGGAACTGCTTAGATTGATCAAAGCAGGATCGGTTAGAAGCGTAGTATAGTTAACGGCAATATCAGGTACGCGGCTGACTTCCTTTCCGCAGCCACCAAGCATGACTATACATAAAATTAAACAGGCGTATCTGATCATTATTAGATCAATGAAGTTTTAAACTGCTTTAGGAACCGTACATCGTTTTCAGAGAACAAACGCAGATCTTTGATTTCAAATTTCAGGTTTGCAATTCTTTCAATGCCCATTCCAAAAGCAAAACCACTATATTTTTTACTGTCTATACCGCAATTTTCTAATACGTTAGGATCAACCATTCCACAACCCAGGATCTCTACCCATCCGCTGTATTTACACAACTGACAGCCAGCTCCCTTACAAATGGTGCAAGAAATATCCATCTCTGCAGAGGGTTCTGTGAAAGGAAAATAAGATGGACGGAAACGTACTTCAGTACCTTCTCCGTATAGCTCCTGAACAAAGTAAAACAAGGTTTGCTTTAAATCTGCAAAAGAAACGTTTTCATCTACATATAGCCCTTCTACCTGGTGAAAGAAACAATGTGCGCGCGCAGAAATTGCTTCGTTCCGGTATACACGGCCCGGCATTAATGCCCGGAAAGGTGGTTTACCGGCTTCCATCATTCTTACTTGTACGGAAGAGGTATGGGTACGCAAAGCAATATCACCTTTTTCGCCCCCTTTTTTAATAAAGAAAGTATCCTGCATATCTCTTGCGGGATGTTCTTCAGGAAAATTCAATGCAGAAAAATTATGCCAGTCGTCTTCTATTTCTGGCCCTTCGGCTACGATAAAGCCAAGCTTGCTGAAAATATCAACGATCTCTCTTCTTACCAGGGCTAATGGATGGCGTGCACCTACATCAAAACCTGCACCTGGAAGCGTGAGGTCAAGACCTGCGTCTTTTCTTGTCAGATCTGCGGTGTCATTTTCTTTTAATGCCTGATACTTTGCTTCTGCAAGCTGTTTAAATTCATTCAGAACTTTACCAAGCGTTCTCTTTTCTTCAGGAGATACCGCCTTAAATTCATCAAAAATATCTTTTATAATTCCTTTTGTACCTAGAAATTTTATTCTAAACTGCTCTAGTTCGTCTGCGTTTTCTGTAGAAAAAGCATTTATATCGGCAGTATACTGTGTGATCTTATCTTGCAACATGATGCCAAATATACAGCTATTTCATTAATGTTTATACTACCTGATCTGAGGATGGGCCTGAAACAAAAAACCCGGCTTTGGAATTACCAAAAGCCGGGCCTTATCGTTTATGTTATTTTAGATTACTTTGAGTTCTTTTCCAACTTTTATGAAAGCGGCGATGGCTTTATCCAGGTGGTGCTGCTCATGTGCTGCAGAAATCTGTACACGGATACGCGCTTTTCCTTGTGGTACTACAGGATAATAAAACCCGATTACATAGATTCCTTCGTCTAGCATTTTTGCTGCAAATTCTTGTGCAAGTTTAGCATCGTATAACATCACTGGTACAATCGGATGGATGCCTTCTTTGATATCAAAGCCTGCAGCGGTGATTTTTTCGCGGAAATAAAGTGTGTTTTTTTCTAATTTATCCCTGAGTGAAGTGGTTTCACTTAACAGGTCCAGGACAGCAACTGAAGCACCAGCTATTGCAGGGGCAAGTGTATTGGAGAAAAGATAAGGTCTTGACCGCTGGCGCAGCATATCAATAATTTCTTTTTTACCGGCAGTAAATCCGCCAGATGCTCCACCTAGTGCTTTACCTAAGGTGCCTGTAATGATATCTATCCGGCCCATTACACCGCAATGCTCATGTGTACCCCGGCCTGTTTTACCCATAAAGCCTGAGCAATGTGATTCATCGATCATAACTAAGGCTTCGTATTTATCTGCAAGGTCACATATTTTATCTAATTGGGCAATGGTACCGTCCATAGAGAAAGCGCCATCGGTTACAATAATACGGTGCCTGCAATCTGATGCTGCTTGTAGCTGTGCTTCCAGATCTGCCATATCACTATGTTTATAACGGAAACGTTTTGCTTTACACAGACGTACCCCATCGATAATAGAAGCATGGTTCAGTTCATCAGAAATAATTGCATCCTGATCATTAAATAAAGGTTCAAAAACACCGCCGTTGGCATCAAAAGCGGCTGCATAAAGAATAGTATCTTCTGTTCCTAAAAAGGCAGATAGTTTTTCTTCCAGCTCTTTGTGCACATCTTGGGTACCACAGATAAAACGAACAGAGGACATGCCGTATCCGTATTGATCAATTGCATTTTTTGCGGCAGCGGTAACCCTGGGATCTGAAGATAGACCAAGGTAATTGTTTGCACAAAAATTTACGACTTCCTGTCCGGTGCTTACTTTTATATCTGCTCCTTGTGGGGTCACGATCACTCTTTCACGTTTGTATAATCCGTCTTTTTCTATTTGTTCAAGTTCCTGTTTAAGAACCGGCTGTAATGTTTTATACATAATTGTTATATATTGATGCAACCAAAGTTATAAAAATTTCGTCTCGTAAGTATAATCTAAATCAATATCTGAACCTGTTGCCCAATTCTTTTCACATGAAACAATTCTATTTTATCGCATTCATTTTTAGCCTCTTCACCAGCCATGCTTTTGGACAGCAATTTCTTATTAAAGGAACAATTAAAGATGCCCAGGGGCTGCCGCTGCCATTTGTTTCTGTTTATATAAAAAACACGACTAAAGGAACTTCAGCAAATGCCGAAGGCGAATACAGCTTAAAAGCGGATGCTGGTGCGGTTACATTAATTTACAGGGCAATTGGCTATAAATCTGCTGAACGCAGTTTTCAGCTTAGCGGAACACAGGTTGAAAATATCGTAATGCAGTCAGCGTCTTTTACGCTTCAGGGGGTAACAATTACTTCTAATGGAGAAGATCCTGCTTATGGGATCATGAGAAAAGCCATCCGGAAAAGAAAGACGCATCTGAATGAGGTGAATGAATTTACGGTTGGTGTATATATTAAAGGAATGCAGAAATTAGTTGCTGCACCTAAAAGTTTCTTTGGTAAAGACATGCAGAAAATGCTTGACCTGGATAGCAACCGGAAAGGGATCTTGTACTTGTCAGAATCTCAGTCAAATTTTAGTTTCAGACGGCCGGACCATATTCATGAGGAGATGATTTCTTCTAAAACCGCGGGCAGGAATAATGCTTTTAGTTTCAATAAGGCGTCAGATATGATCGTCAATTTTTATGATAATATCTTGCTGGAAAATACTTTGAGTACGCGCGGATTTGTATCGCCCCTGGCTGACAATGCCTTGTTTTATTATCAGTATAAATTACTTGGATTTACCATAGAGAACGGGGAAACGATTAATAAAATAGAGGTGATCCCCCGAAGAAAGAATGATCCGGTGTTTAGAGGGACGATCTATATTGCTGAAGATAGCTGGCGTTTACTTGATGCGAATGTTTACCTGACTAAACAAGCGGGTATTGAACTGATAGATACTTTACATATCACACAGCAATTTGCACGGGTAAAAAACACATATATGCCTTCTCATATTAGCTACCGCTTTAACGGTGGCGTGTTTGGATTTAAATTTGAAGGGTATTTTTTAGGGGTATATAGCAATTACAATATTAAGCCGGGCTTGCCTGCTGATTATTTTAAAGGTGAAGTGCTAAAAATTACGGATACCGTGAATAAAAAGGATTCGGTTTACTGGGTACAAAACCGGCCTATTCCATTGACAGTAGAGGAAAATTCAAATTATAAAAAGAAAGATAGTATTGCCAGTATCCGATCTTCAAAACCTTACCTGGACTCTGTACAGAAAGTAAACAATAAACTGAGTGTAGGTAAAATATTCTGGAGCGGATACACAGTTGCAGATCATGAGCATAAAACGACGCTTAGTTTTGATCCCTTATTACCTGCTGTGCTTTATAATACGGTAGAGGGTTTTGCGGTTAAATATGGGGCAACTTATACCAGGCGTTTTGAGAACAGGCGTAGTTATTCTATCCGCCCGGAGGTTCGCTATGGTTTTTCTAATGAAACTTTTACAGCTAGCCTGAGCGGAAATTATTTCTATGATCCGCTTAAACGTGCCAATATTAATGCGGCTATTGGAACTGGAATTTTTGACCTGAATAATTTAGGTTCCATGGGCTTGCTCCAAAATTCTCTAAATAGTTTGTTGTTTGAGCGGAATTTCCCTAAGTTTTATAAGAAGAGCTTTTTAAGGATTGGGACTAACCGGGAGCTTGCGAGCGGATTGCAGGCTACTGCCCAGCTGGGTTATAGTAAAAATGAAAGTTTGGAGAATACTTCAGATTTTAGCTTGTTTGATATTAAGAATAGAAGGTTTACTTCAAATAATCCTTTTACGCCTGATGCTGAAAGCTTGTTATTTCCAAATTATAGGGCTTTAACTGTTAGTGCATCATTAATATATACGCATGGCCAGAAATATACTACACGCCCGGATGGCAAATTTTATGAATCTTCTAAATATCCTACGGTTAGGTTAAATTATAGAAAAGGTATTGAGGGTGTTTTTAGTAGTGATGTAGATTATGACCTGGTGTCTTTAGAGATTTCTAAGGATAGGATCAGTGCAGGTTTATTTGGGTATTCACAGTTTGCTGTTGGTGCAGGTAAATTTTTAAATAACAAAGCTGTTTATTACCCAGAATTACAACATTTTAGAGGTAATAATTCTTTAACGCTAAAACCAGAATTACGCAGGTTTTCCTTTTTAGACTATTATCAGTTTAGCACTGACAGGCAATATCTGGAGGCGCATTTTGAACATAATTTTGCTGGGTTGCTTATCAATAAAGCACCTTTACTGCGTAAACTTAAACTAGAAGAGCTGGTAGGAATAAATTACCTGACCCAGCCCTTAAAGAAGAATTATACGGAATATTATTTTGGCTTACAGCGAATCATCTTCCGGGCTACTTATGGCTTTGCCTATGATGGGAATAAAAGAGTGAATCATGGATTTAGGATCTCTTATGGATTTTAATGCCGGTGTTACCCCGGTTTTCTACAGGGAGCAAGTCTGCGGTTTTTCTATCTGAACTGCTTTGGCTAACTGAAATCATTTTACCTATCCTGTTAACCAGGATAGGTAAAATTTCAGGTCCCGGACGATAACCTTCTGTTATAAAAGAAAGGCTAATGATCTGAAACAGCAGTTTTTCTTCTATGGTGCTGCAGGGAAAAATATCAGTTAGCTGCTGATTAATGTTTACACTAAAATTTAAAGTGTCTTTCAGCTCCCCCCTAATCTCTATTCCGCAATGTGCCACTATAAAATGTCTGACCGCGTAAATTGCACTTTCGTTTAAAAGCAGGAGTGAAAGATATGGATCAGCATTGTTTTCTTTTAATTCTTCTTCTGCGCGTGTTAAGCATTGCTGTGCATGCTTCATCAGTTTAAAAAGATGCGCTTTCTCCTGCTTACTCATAAAGCATACAGATGGTAAGCGGTCTGGAATTAACTTAAGGGCATCTTTATTGGCATGCAGTAGGATGCCATGCCTGAAAATACTGGCAAAGAACCTGTTCTTTCGCTCCAGGTCTGTTAAAACTTCCCGCATTCTGAATACCAAAACATGATCATCAGCGTTTTGCCTGCAGTTCCTTACTGCAATTTCTTGTAAAGCAAGATCAGGTAGTACTTCATTATCGTCTATCAGTACGACCAGGTCAAAGGCAGACCAGTTTTTTTTCTCTATGCCGGCTTTTGAAAAGGAAGAACTTTTAAAAATGGTGCCTGAACGGTGACCATAACAAATGATCATTAATGGCCTCAATGCACGTTTGAGATTTTTATTTAAATGGTTTAACAGGTTCTGCTGCTCACCATTAAGGTTTGAAATGGATGTTTTCATGGGGAATGATCTGGAAAAAATTAACAGCTATGAATAAATTATAATTAAAACTACATGAGATTCTGGATTTTTATTTCGTATATTGCAATAAATTATAAAGTAAAGATAATTCATTGTGAGTATAAAAACAGTATAAAATAATAATTAATTTTCGTAAATAGATAAATGATTGATAATCAAAGAGAAAATTTCGGACCCAGGTTGAAAGAAATAAGGCTGGCTAAAAAAATGACCCTTCAGGAATTTTATAGCCCTATAGCAAAACATGTAAACAACTTCTCGCCAATAGAAAATGGCGCCAGAAAGATAGGCAAACGTCTTTCTGAGGATGTAGTAAAATACTATCATATTAATGAGGACTGGCTGGCTACAGGTATAGGGGACATCTATAATGATGTGGAAGGGCAAGCCGGAAAAAAGAACAAGGTGGATGCAAGTGAAGGGGTACCGTTTATTAACATCAATTTATCAGATCTGGCTACCGGAGAATTTAACCTGGCTGAGGAGAAGGCGGAGTATTATGTGAATTTTAAGCCATTTAATGATTGTGATTTTTATCTTCCTGTATATGGGGAAAGCATGTTTCCAAAGTATGCCAGTGGTGAAATAATTGCGATAAAAGAAGTGGTAAACAAAGAAGTGATCCAATGGGGAGAAGCTTACCTGGTTATTGCAGATGAACGTGCAAATAATATTACTACTGTAAAACTACTTTTTGAACATGAAACAGAGAGCAAAATAGTTCTTCGTGCGGCTAACCCGGATTATAAAGGAGATACGATCCTGGAAAGAAATGCCATTAAAAGATTGTTTATCATAAAAGGAAAGATTGCAAGGAATCAATTGTAAGCGGGCTAAACCAGTTTATTTAAAGAGATGACAAAAAGAAAAGGACGATCCATCCGGAATCGTCCCTTTTCTAACCAAATATAAACCTGTATGAACGGGTTTTTGCTTTATCATTTCCTGTTTAGGTGAAATGGAATCTTTATTGTAATAATAAACGGTGTTTTTTTGGGTTTTAGTATTGGAATTGTTAAAATTGACTGCCTTTACTAACGTTAAGACAATATTAATACATTTGAAGGAATCTATTTAGAACAAACTCAAATCATACAGGCAAATGTCAAAAAGAACATTAGATATTTTAATTCTTTTGATGAATTTGTAACCTGCTATTTTTCCGATACTAAAGATTTAGTGTTTTTATTCTTTCTTGCAGGAGATTAACTCTTGGAGGTTTTATTGACCCCCAGGGAAGATTTACCTATTTATTTAACCCTTGTTTTATTTGTTCAGCGTAGCTGCCACTGATGGGAAGCTTATGGAGCATTCACAAATAATTTGATGAATAAATAAGGGCAGAAGCGATATTTTGGCTAATGATTTATGGGTGATTATTTAGATGCAGGTAGGGTTTGATCGGATTCAATAGCTTGCCAGATTAGATCTTTTAGTTCAATCAGGCCTTTTTGGGCAACAGAAGAAATAAATACTGCGGGAACATTTGCAGGCAGATCTCTTTTTATTTCTGCCATTAGTTCATCATCCAGCATATCTGATTTTGTAACCGCCAGTAAATGTGGTTTCTGCATTAATTCAGAATTGTATTCCTGAAGTTCGAACTTCAATATTTCGTATTCTTCTGTGATAGTTCTGCTGGTGTCGGCAGGAACCATGAAAAGCAATACTGAATTACGTTCTATATGACGTAAGAAACGATATCCTAAACCTTTACCTTTTGATGCGCCTTCTATAATACCAGGAATATCTGCCATTACAAAAGATTTGTTGCCCCGGTAAGAAACGATTCCAAGGTTTGGTACCAGTGTGGTAAAGGCGTAATCAGCAATTTCTGGCTTTGCGGCAGAGACCACGGAAAGTAAAGTAGATTTACCGGCATTTGGGAAACCGACAAGGCCAACGTCTGCCAGTACTTTTAATTCTAATACTACCCATTGTTCTATTCCGGATTCTCCGGGCTGCGCAAAACGTGGTGTTTGCAAGGTAGAGGTTTTGAAGTGCCAGTTACCTAACCCTCCTCTCCCTCCTGGGGTAAGGATTTCAGATTGCCCGTTTTCAGTGATCTCAAAAAGGGTTTCTCCTGTTTCTGCGTCTTTAGCAATGGTACCTAATGGAACGTCAAGATATTCATCTTTACCAAATTTACCGGTACTGGTAGAACTGGAACCTGGCCCGCCATCAGAAGCTAAAATATGTTTACGGTATTTTAAGTGGAGCAAAGTCCAGAACTGACTGTTTCCCCTTAAAACGATATGGCCGCCTCTTCCTCCATCTCCACCATCAGGACCACCCGTTGAGGTCATTTTATCACGGTGTAAGTGTGAAGAACCTGCCCCTCCCTTTCCTGAACGGCAGCATATCTTAACGTAATCTACAAAATTCGAACCCTGTGACATAACCTTTTATTTTTCCTTTTACAAAAATAGCGGGAAGAACTTACATTCGTCCCGCTATTCTATATCTTCTTTAATTAATATTTATCTACTACCTGGCATAATTCAGCAAAGATATCATCGATTTTTCCGATGCCGTTTACTTTACTTAATTTGCCCTGAGCATCATAGTAAGGCAAAACATGGATAGTTTTGCTGAAATACTCTTCAATACGTTTTTGTAATTTATCAGCCTGATCATCTATTCTGTTGGTCAGTTTCTGACGTTCAGCAATTCTTTTAGTCAGTTCATCCTGATCAACGTCTAAAGCAATAACTGCTGCGATAGTGCTGTTTTTACTGAGCAGAAATTCATCCAGTGCTGCTGCCTGAGCCACAGTTCTTGGAAAACCATCAAAAATAAATCCTTTTGCACCTGGGTTTTTATCTACTTCCTCTTCCAGCATCGCAATTGTAATCGCGTCAGGAACAAGCTGTCCATCCGCTATCAGCGAACTTACTTGTTTTCCTAAAGTGGTTTGCTCTGTGATGTGTGCTCTGAAAAGATCACCTGTAGAGATGTGTATCAATTGATATTGATCAATCAATTTTTGAGATTGGGTGCCTTTGCCTGCACCCGGTGGGCCAAAGAGAACAAAATTTAGCATTTGGGTTTCTTTTAAATTTTAAAAGCCTCTCCGCCAATGGCAGAAAGGCTTTCTCAGTTGATTGTGCACTTGTAGGGATTCGAACCCCAAACCTTCTCATCCGTAGTGAGATGCTCTATCCAATTGAGCTACAAATGCATTTCCGTATCGTTACGGGATTGCAAAAGTAGTATTTGTATTTGTATTTCAAAACTTTTTTGCAATAAAATTTTCAACCTCTTCCGTAACTGGATAGGAATTAACCTTCTAAAACGGCCTTAATTGCGTTAAAATCAGGAAGATCACCGGCAGATTCTAAAACTTCGGCATACTGAATAATTCCTTCTTCATTAATCACAAATGCAGCTCTTTTAGATACGCCTTTCAAATTAAAGGCAAATACTTCGTAAAGTGCACCATAGGCTGCTGATGCTTCTTTGTTAAAATCTGAAAGCAACGGGAACTGGTAAAATTGTTCTTCTTTGAATTTTGCCAGTGTAAAAGGTGAATCTACAGAGATGCCTAGTACGACAGCATCCATTCCTTCGTAGAAGCCAAAACTATCTCTCATGGTACACAATTGTGTAGTACATACGCCTGTAAAAGCCATTGGAAAAAATTGAAGCACAATTTTTTTCCCTTTGTAATCTGCTAATGATACCTCTTTGAGGTCTGAGCTAACTAATTTAAAATCCGGAGCAATGTCTCCTGCTTGTAATCCCATGATATAATATATTAATTGTTATCTATTTTGATGATTCATTCTGCGCTGCTAGCTGTTCACTGACCAGCTGAAGCCCCTGCAGAAAACTGTGAGGCTGATAGCCGAGTTCATTTATTGCTTTTTGTATATTAAAGCCTGTTCTGACTGGTCTTGCTGCGGATTGATTTAATGATGCTGAACTTACTTCCTGAATGAGCCGGGTATCAAGCTTCCAAAATTCTGCCACCCGGTAAACGAGTTCAGCTACACTCATCATGTCTTTACCTGATACATTAAATACACCGTGTGCTTCTTTTTCTGCGGCAAGAAGACAACAGTTTGCCAGATCTTCTGCTAAGGTAGGCATCCGCCACTGGTCGCTGACTACTTTGATGGGCTCTCCCTGAGATAAGGCGTTTTTTGCCCAGAGTACAATATTGCTCCTGTTCTTATCACTGATCACCCCGTAAACCAGGATGGTACGGAGTATTGCCCATTTAATTGTTGATTTTTTAAGAAGTTCTTCTGCTTCTAGTTTAGTCTTCCCATAATAACTTAATGGATTGGCTGCGGCAAGCTCGTCATATGGCCCATTTGCACCATCAAAAATAAAATCGGTTGACAAATGAATGAGCTGTATAGGGTATTGCTCACAAATGTTTATTAATATTTTTACAGATGCTACATTGAGCTGCCAGGCTAATTCCTGATCTGCCTGGCATTTATCCACATTGGTTAAAGCGGCGGTATGGATAATGGTGTCTGGCTTAAATTTCGCTATTACCTGCCGTACCTGGTCAGCGTTGGTTATGTCCATTTCTACATAATTATACCCTTCAGCCCCTATAAAACGATTAATCCCTTTTGCCGTGGCGATAAGATTGAACTGTTTTCCGGAAAGGATTGCAGCAGTAATTTTCTGTCCGAGAAGCCCGTTACTGCCAGTAACTAGTATCGTTTTCATACCCGCTAAATTATCGATAAAAAAACTGTGGAAAAACTTTTTATTTATATATCAGAAATATATAGGAAAACCTTAGCTTTGCAAACCGAATTGAAGCCCCTCGAAAAGGCCTTTAACAATTTGATATTTATAATTTTACCAAAAACAATATATGCCTAACATTGGAAAAATAGCGCAGATTATAGGACCGGTAGTTGACGTGAGTTTT
>Ga0247807_10000238_pt1 | contig 36729 bp, 27 predicted proteins | sample UWRJL074202C1_FD_179931 | JGI IMG/M metagenome (GOLD analysis project Ga0247807, IMG submission 179931) | Plant litter microbial communities from Arlington Agricultural Research Station in Wisconsin, United States - UWRJ-L074-202C-1 | ecosystem: Environmental > Terrestrial > Plant litter >...
CCTGGCGTGCCGGGTGGATCAACGACGAGCAGCTTGCTGCCCTCGCGGCCCCGCTGCGCAAGGGTGGCTACGGCGTGTACCTCGACTCGCTGCTCTCCTAGACATATCTAGACTCATCGCTTTCCGGTTCACCGGCAAAGCACACACGCGGCTGCTCCGACATTGTTGGGGTGGCCGCTTTGTGTTGTGCGGTGGTGGATGCTCGTGCGGCACACCCGAGCGTGTGCGACGCCTGTCAGCGCGAACGGTAAACGCTAGCGCTTGCGGGAAATCCACCAGCCGCGCACGTGCAGCGCGACCCGCAGACCGAAGCGCACCGGGGCGAACAGAGGCCCCGGGTAGCGCTTGGAGAGGAACAGATAGGCACTCTCGTGATGCGCCGCAGTCATCGCGGCGGACTGGGTGCGGGTCGAGTGTGCACCGACGTGGGTGATGACGGCATCGGGGACGTAGAGATTCGAGAATCCGTTGTCGAGAAAACGACGTCCGAGCTCAACATCTTCGAAGTACATAAAGAAGGCCTCGTCGAAGCCGCCGACCTTCTCGAACGCGGCGCGGTCGACCAAAAGGAATGCACCCGACAGCCACCCCACGGTGCGCTGGGTGGGTTCGAGGGTGGCGAGTTCCTGGCGGTAGATACGCGACCACGGGTTTGTCGGCCAGAGACCGGAGAACAGGGCGTGGCCGATTCCGGTTCGCAGGGACGGCTGGTTGCGTGCCGACGGGTAGACGCTGCCGTCCGGATTGAGGATGCGAGGGCCCGCTGCCGCGCACGACGGTGTTGCGTGCATAGCCGCAAGAAGCAGGCCAGTGGTGTGCTTGTCGATCGTGAGGTCCGGATTGGAGATCGCCACGTGGGTGATCCCGGACGGAAGGGTCGCGATAGTGGCGTTGATTGCGCCACCGTAGCCGAGGTTGGAGTCGAGTTTGCGGAAGTGCGCGCCGTAGGACAGCGCAATCTCTTCCGTATCGCGCCAGTCGGGGGAGTCGTTGTCGACGATCCACACGGGAAGAGGGAATTCCTCAGAGTCACTGACCGAGCGAAGGAAATCGCCGATGATGGTGCTCGAGTTGTAGGTCACCGTGACCACGGCGACGGAACTGAGCTGTGGCGAAGGCATAGAAGCTCATTCTAGCGTGGCACCATCGAACCGTTCGTGTGCCAACCGTGAGGTTGGTGTGGTGGATGCTCGGAATGACGAGAATTTGTCCGATTTACCAGCGAGGTGGCGACACACCCGTTGCTGTCTAAATGAACGGGTGTCGCCCTACACTGAACGCGGGGAGACCTGCGTAGCTCGGCATTGGCGCCGCGCGCGGTTACACAGTGGGATCGGCGGTAGTTGGCCGGTATCACGGAACGTCCTGGGGGGACACAACAATGTCGCGTAATTTCACCCGAGCACTCGGGTTGATGCTCGCCACAGCGACACTTTTGTCGCTGGGAGCGTGGAACGCCCAAGCGGCCACCGTTAACGAGGAGATCCTCACGTCGGTGAACTCCCAGCGGTCCGCGGCGGGCCTCCCTTCACTGCGTTCCGATGCAACGCTGGATTCAGCCGCGCAGGAGTGGGCCAACCACCTCTCGGCCACCAACACGTTCGAGCACAGCTCCAGCCAGTGGCGCGCCGACCGCATCCCGGCGGGCTGGCGCAGCAACGGCGAGAACATCGCCATGGGTCAGACATCCTCCGGTCAGGTTATGAACGACTGGATGAACTCGACCGGGCATCGGGCGAACATCCTCCGCGACAGCTACACCCGTCTGGGAGTGGGCTATGTCGCCTCGGGTAACTACTGGGTGCAGATCTTCGCGGGCTACGCCGGCGACACCGCGCCGACGCTCCCCACTTCACGTATCGCCGGTGACGACCGCTTCGCCGTCGCGAATGCGATCTCACAAAGGGCATATCCGGGCACCGCTGAGACGGTCTTTGTTGCGACCGGCGCGAACTACCCCGACGCGCTGAGCGCCGCTCCCGCCGCCGTCAAACTCAACGCGCCGCTGCTCCTGACCTACCCGGGGGAGCTTCCCGCGTCCGTCGCGAGAGAGATCGAGCGCCTCAATCCCGCCAACATTGTGGTTGTTGGTGGAACCGCCTCCGTGTCTGACGGCGTGGTTGGCGCCATCAACGGGCTCAACACGCGCGCGGCGGACGTGATCCGGATTTCCGGTGCCGACCGATTTGAAACCTCTCGCGCTATCGCCGACTTCGCCTTCGACAGCGCCAGCACCGCGTACGTCGCTACGGGAGCCAACTTCCCCGACGCCCTCGCGGCCGGATCTGCCGCGGGCATCGCGAACGCTCCCGTTCTGCTGGTCAACGGAAATCTCCCGTCGGCGGATGCCGCCACCGTCAACATGTTGAACGCCTTTGGTGTCTCCAACGTAAAGATCGCGGGTGGCCCAGTCGCCGTACCTGAAACGATCGCTCAGTCGCTCGCGGCGAACGGACGTTCGGTTGACCGCCTGCAGGGCAGTGACCGGTTCTCCACCGCTGTCGCACTGAATCAAAACGTTCTCAGCAGCAGCCCCACGGTGTACCTGGCCACCGGGCACAACTTCCCTGACGCTCTTGCGGGATCGGTGCTCGCTGGGGCGAGTGGTTCCGCACTGCTCCTGGCCCACACCTCGTGTGTCCCCACGTCGGTGCTGAACAGCATCACCGCACTCGGTGCCAACAACGTTGTTCTCTTCGGAGGTGCCGCGGCTCTCGACGGAAACGTCGCTGCGCTAACACCGTGCCGGTGATCCTGTCACGGGCATGTGCCCGTTTGCGTGCAGCGGCTAGGATTCCCTCGTGACAAAACGTGAGCAAATCAAGGAACTCGTCCGAAACCTCATTCGGCGACAACTGCTCACGGGACGTTTTCCCTCGACGGACTACTCCTTCGCGCCGGTCACCGGACGCGAAGCCGTTGTGCTCATGTGCCTGTGGAACCGCCCGTCGCGACTGCCCGAGATACTCGACCGGCTCGACAAACAGGACTTCCCCGACGGTGTGCGATTGTTCCTGTGGAACAACAACCGTCGCGATCGCGCCGTGTACAGAAAGGCCCTCAGCGAGCACCGCTCGAGTGGCGCCCTGCACCAGGTCGACCTCGTGACGTCCGTGTTCAATGTGGGGTCGATCGCCCGGTTCTACTGGGCCCGCCGCCTCGCACTCAAGGGCTACACCGGACCCATCATTGTTCTGGACGACGACCAGAACTTCGAGAGCACGTTTGTGTCGACCGCGTACGAGTACTACGACCCGCGTGCGCTGACCTCGTGGTGGGCGTTCACCATCCACGGTGCGTACTGGCAGCGTGCCCACGCAGTTGTCGGCGGCGACGTCGATTACGCCGGAACCGGCGGGATGATCTGCAACTCCGACATCTTCCTCGACGCCAAGTTTTTCACCACGATTCCCGGCCGATTCTGGATGATCGACGACATGTGGCTCAACTACTTCGCCAAAAACAAGGGCTACACACTCCACAAACTGCCGGTGCACATCGAGGCAGTCATGGAAGAAACTAACCAGTACCACCACCAGGTGGAGCTGAAAGAAGAGTTCTATAACCTGCTGTACCCGACGGCAGCCTCGAACGCGTCGTAACTACTCGAACCACTCGTAACTACTCGAACGCGTCGTAACTAACGGTCGCGGACGAGGGTGGGCTGGCGGACGTAGTCGCCCAGCGGCCCGTCGCCACTACGGCCACGTCGTCACTGCCGCCCGTCGCAAGTGCGACCCGTCGCCACTCCGACCCGTCGCCACCGTGACCCGTCGGCACTTCGGCTAATGCGAGCGGAGTTTTCGCGCCAGAGCATCCGCCGCCCGCACGATCCGACGATTACGCAATTCGGTTGAATACGCCTCAAGCGCGCGGATCCGCTGCACCTGGCTGTGAATCGTCGCATCCCGGGTGAGAAGCAGGGCACGCAGCTCGGCCTTCTCAGCCTCGAGAACGTTGATGTGACTGGCAGTTTCGGCATCGCGCAGCTCGACCTCTTTGCGCAGCGCTTCGCGCGCTTCGACTACTCCGCCGAGAATCCGCTCGACGTGTTCGAGCTCTGCGTCGAAAGGAAGATCGGGGGTGGGGGATGCCACGGCGCGAGAGATCTGTTCGTCGAGTACAAATTCACCTGACGCAAGACCGGCTTCGATTTCCTCAGCGCTCGGGTGGCGAAGGACATACGACCCACGGAGGGTGCCCTCGAGGAGACGACGGTAGTCACGCATTCCGTGATGGTTCGGGCTCGGCGTGAGGATCGTCTGCGACTCGTAGGCGGTGCCGGCGTTGCGAACCTTGTTGCTGAACTGGGCCCAGGAGCGCCAAGGGAAGTGGCGCACACCGATCTCGAATTCGGGGTCGGGAGCGCCCTGGCTACCGATGCTGACGTAGTGGTTGCCCTGCACCACGTTGACGTCGGCGGTTCCAATGTGTGCGGCGTCGTGGGTGGAGTGGGCGAGAAGGCCCACCTTCGCGAGGGAATCGAGGGTGCGGTGGTCCTGGTAGGTGAGGCGCTGCAGGCCGGTCCCGTCAGCGGCGGGCGGACCGGTCATGTCGGTGACGGGAACACTGAACGACTGGATCGACTTGGGGATCTGCGCGAAGGCCTCGGCGAGTGTGATGTCTGAACCCGTGCACGACCAGAACTCGTCGGCGTCAGCATTGAGTACCCAGTCCGCACCGTGGATCGTGAACGCGTCGCGCGCCATCTGGGTAACAACGGGGCTCTGCTGTTTGCGCTGCACTGGGTCGTGGCGAAGGTCGATGCGACCGTCGCTCGCGTAGCCCTCAAGGATTTCGGTGGTGCCGTCAATCGAAGAGTTGTCGGTGACAATGATGGTGTCGACGCCCTGGGCCAAGTGGTAATCCAGCACCGCGCCAATGATGTCGGCTTCGTCGCGAACCATCATCGTCATTACAAGCTTCATATAGTTCTGTTCACTCCCCGTTGGTTGTGCGTCCCGCCCAGCTGGATCGAATCAACAGCCAGCGGATGCGCTCAGGCAATTATGACGCAGACGCCAACCCCATGCCGAAGCATTCCTCGCCTTTCGCACTATTAGAGAGGAACGCCATGGCAGCGGCGCTAACTCACAGGGGTTCTAGGCTAGATTTATCTGCGGCCATCCAATCGGCCTGTTCAGTGAGGCTGCATGTCATACATCAAGGAAGTTTTTGCGTCGAGAGAGCTTCTCGCCAATCTGACCCTGCGTGAAATTCGGGGCCAGTACAAGCGAACGATCTTCGGCCGCCTCTGGTCTCTCGTGAACCCGCTGGCCGCGATGCTCACGTACACCCTGGTCTTTCGGTTCATCCTTCGGCTCACCCCGGCGCCCGGTGACCCCAGCGGGCTCGATATCTTCGCCCTCTGGCTGCTCTGTGGCCTTCTGCCCTGGACCTTCTTCCAGAGTGTTGTCACGACCGGAATGGGATCGTTGCTCGCCAACGCGGGACTCGTTCAGAAGGTCTACTTCAGCCGCATCGTCCTCCCGCTCTCCGTTGTGGGATCCGTCGGATACAACTGGCTCTTCGAGATGGGCGTTCTGCTCGTCGCTCTTGTTCTCTTCGGCGCATTTGTCTGGCCGTTCCTGCCACTCGTCCTTGTGGTGATGGTTCTGCTGGCAATCTTCGCCTCGGGACTCTCACTTGCCCTGGCCGTGGCCAACATTCACTTCCGCGATACCCAGTACTTTGTGTCGATCATTATGCAGATCTGGATGTATCTCACGCCGATCATCTACCCGATCAGCCTGGTCCAGGACCAGTCGGATGCGCACGGTGGGCTGTTCGGTACCAACATCACCATCATGAACATCTACCAGCTGAATCCCCTTGAGCGATTCGTCTCGGTGTTCCGCAACCTTCTTTACGACAACCGGTGGCCCCCAGTCAACGATGTGCTGCTCTGCGCCGTCTGGGCCGCAGCAGCCTTCGCAATTGGTCTGTGGATCTTCCGCAAGAACGAGAAAGGCCTGGCAGAAGCGCTATGACCACCAATGCCGTTACGGTCGACCATCTCAGCAAGAAGTTCCGTCTCTACCACGAGCGAAATCAGTCCATCAAGTCCGCCATCATGCGCGGGCGTACCTCGGTGCACGAAGACTTCTGGGCGCTCAAAGACGTCAGCTTCGAGGTGCCGGAAGGCTCGACCTTCGGCCTCATCGGAAGCAACGGCTCGGGCAAGTCGACCCTGCTCAAGTGCCTCGCCAAGATCTACTACCCCGAGAAGGGTTCGATCGGCTACAAGGGTCGCGTTGCCGCCCTGCTCGAGGTAGGTTCGGGATTCCACCCCGAACTCTCCGGTCGCGAAAACATCTTCCTCAACGGGTCGATCCTTGGAATGAAAAAGGCCGAGATCACGAAGAAGTTCGATGAGATCGTCGACTTTTCTGGTGTTGAGCAGTTCATCGACCAGCCCGTGAAGAACTACTCCTCCGGTATGTACGTGCGTCTGGGATTCTCCGTCGCCATCAACGTCGACCCTGACGTTCTTGTGGTCGACGAGGTGCTCTCCGTCGGTGACGCCGAGTTCCAGGAAAAGTGCGCCCAGAAGTTTGTTGACTTCAAAAAGGCCGGCAAAACCGTCATCCTGGTCAGCCACGCCATGGGTGCTGTGCGCAGTATGTGCGACCACGCCGCATGGTTGAGCCATGGCGAGCTCGTCTCCATCGGAGAAGCGAAGCCCACCATCGACGCTTATCTCAACTCGCTGAATGGCGCGGCCTAGACCGTACCGCCGTTGAGGGTGGTGGAGTCCGTGGCATCCGCCCCCGGTCCCCACCACCCAGCACCACCACCGCACACAAGCCGATCGCCCCTGCACCGCACAGCAGCATCGGAATGGTGAGATCGCCCGGCGGAAGCCACTGGGGTGCGTCGAACATCTCGGCAAATCCCGCTTCGTCACCCACCGTGTATCGGTAGAGCGTGGCCACAAACGCGGTGCACTGTGCGACAGCGGCACTGATCGCCAGGATCACCAGCACTCTGCGGGCTGCCCGCGCGCCGGCACCGTCGATTGTGAGAGCTACGCCCACACCGGCGACGATGATGGCGGTGACAAAGAGGGGGAGCGAATAGCGTCCCTGCCAGATGTAGCCGTATTCGGCTGCGGAGGGTGCCTGGATAATTGCAGGAATCAGCGCCAGCGACAGGAGGCTGATGCAGATCGCGGCCCAACGCCCTCTGCCGGCCAGCGCCAAGCCACCAACGAGCACCGCCCCGACCATTGCGGCCCACAGCGCGTAGATCCAGTCGGGCAGGGGAGTGTCGAGCCAGCCGAAGACCCCGACGAGTTCACGGGCATAGTCCGTCGACTTCCCCAACGTGGCGCCAACCGCGGTGACCACGTCGTCGCGGGTCTTCCCGCTCGACGGGATAAAACCTGCCGGGAGCGCAACCGTGAGTGTCCACAGAGCGCCGAGACCCGCGGCGGCGACCGCGGCGGCTGCCGCAACAAGTACCCACCCCTGTCGAAGGGTGCCAATTGCCCGAGGCCAGCCGACTGCGGTGATCACGGCTACCGCGGCAAGGAGAAGATACAGCGGGGAGGTGGACCGCAGGTTGGCCACAACCGCGGTGACGGCGGAAAGCCCCACCAGAGCCGTGGGTGACGTGTTTGTTCTGGAGAGCACCAGCCACAGCAGCACCACAAAGGCGGCGACCCCTGCGCTTTCGAGCCCATTGGGGTTGATCACCCCGCCCAGGAAATAGACCATCGGCGTCAACGCAACGGTGAGCGCCGCCAGGAGATACCGTGAGCCGTTCGTCAGCACCCGCGCTGCCCAGAACATCAGGGTGAGCGTTGATGCTGTCAGTAGGCCGCTGACAAGACGCATGGCGTAAATCGCAGGCTCACCGGTGAGCAGCAGTGAGGGCCAGCCGACCATCACGTAATAAAGCGGGTTGTACGAGCCGACGCCGGTTTCGACCACCACGTCACCGGCGGACGCGTTGTCGAGGGACGGAGCGCACGCCGCAGATCGTTCGGGATGAAACGCGAAGCAGGTCATGGGTTCGCCCACGTCGGCGACGTTCGCCGGCAGGACAAATTGCTCGATCCCCGCGCGGTCAGTGGGGGTGCCGGTCCAGATGCCGCGAACGGAGGCCGCCGCTTTCATGATGTGACCGGATTCGTCTGGCCCGCCCGAGATTGGGGTCGCGAGCGACCAGGCGGAACACAACAGAAACAGGGCGACAAAGGTCGCGACGTGCACCAGCCAGAACACACGCGGCGATCGCACAGTTGCTGTTCGTGGTGCCGCTGCTGTTCGTGGTGACGCCATCGCTCCGTCTCATTCGCGCGCCCCGGCGAAATCCCCACACCCCAGTGTTCCGTGGAGCAGCGGAGTCAGCACCGTCTTGACAGTGGGCGCGCTGGACGCTATTTCGTGGCGCGATGAAAGTTGGGCGGGGCGACGAACGTTCTTTCGTGCCCCGCCGTCGACTAGCGAGTGACTTCGTAGATCCAGAGCGTTGATGCGCCTTCTGTTTCGCGTTCGTACTCGGTGAGACAGGGCTGGGACAGCTCGATATCGGTGAGCACATAATCGACGTTGTCCTGGCTGAAGTCACTGCAGGAGTCGAACGAGATCAGGATCTGATCGCGCACCGGAATGGTCACAACGGGTTCACCGGTGCCCGGGGTCCAGTTGACGTTGGCAAGTCGATTGCTCTCGAACTCATACTCGCCATCGGGGTCGATTTCGTCCCACATCTCGTCGGAGGGCGAGGTCTGCATACCGTTGTAGGCGCGCACCCCACTTTCGACCAGCATCGCGGTGGGGACGATGCCACCAACACCCACCCACTCCGCGTCGGGATCACTCTCGCTGATGTCGGTGATCTCCTGGCCCATGGCGGTGTCTCGCAGGTCGAAGACACCCAGGTAGAACGGGTTGACCTGGAAGCCGATCAAGAGAGAGGCCACCAGAAGCGCGCCGCTGGCGAGGAAACCTTGGCCACGGCAGAGCAGGAGGATAGTGAGCGCCAGCAGGGCCGTCACCACCATCCAGGCGTTGCCGAAGTTGAGAACGGGGGACCCGACGGAACGGATGTAGTCGGCGACCGCGAGCGTTGCACTGACAGCGAGCGCGGCGCTCAGGATGGCGACCGGCCACCACACCTTGGTCTGCGTCTGCTCGATGCGGCGAAGCAGAAGTACTGCCCCGACAACGCCGAGAATGGCGAACGCGAGCCGGGCCCGCGCCGCGACCGTGCGGTCGATGAGGATCAGGTGAGCGAGTGAATCCCAGTGCGGGATAAGGAGGAACGCACCGATGAACAGCGTGCACGCTACTACCGCGACGAGCATCCAGTCCACACCCGCGGCACGCACTCGAGCACGGCCGAATGCCGCCCACACAAACGCGACCAGCAGGAAAACCACCAGCAGCAACGGAGCCGCCGACTCGGACTGGTTCGGCGCGAAAATGCCCGTGACGCCGCCCTGAAGCGCACGCTGGAAGGGTCCGCTGAAGAGTGCGGCGAGTTTGTCTGCACTGTCGAGGGTTCCCGTTGGTTCCAGGCGCTGCCCCGGGTAGACCGTGGAGGTGACCGCGGTGATGGTGTCGATACGGGTGACAATCCAGGCGCCCATCACCACCAGCGCGGCGACAGCTCCCAGCAGAAGGGGCACGAAGCGCTTACCGATTTCGCGGAACGTGTGGCGACCGCTGGCTTTCTCTGAAACCACGACTCCGATCGCGAAGAAGAGCACAACGTAGATGGCCGGGATCATGTACGGCACGTAGATGCTCATCGCCGTGGCGACCGCGAGGTACGCGGTGAGGGCGGCCCACGCGAGGTTCACCCACAGTCGTCGCGTTTTGAAGGCCCAGACGAGCGCGGTCATCGCGGTGAACGCGAGGGCGACCGGCCAGAGTGTGGTGGGGAGGAACCACCACTGGAAGATGGGGGAGTAGAACAGGCCAACCGCGAGCATGGCCGCGGTGAGAGGCCGCTTCGGCAGAACCGACACCACAAACACATAGGTCGACGTGATGAGCGCGAGTGCGGGCAGCCACCAGCGCACGGCCATGCCCTGGTCGAGCGGGAACAGCAGGTAGCCCCACACGTGCGGGCGGAACAGGCTCGACCAGTCCCAGGTGGGCAGGTCGTTCTGCACGGTGGAGTCCATACCGCCAGGGAACGTCTGGTTGATCAGCGGGAAACCCTGCTGCGCCTGCGAGACGATCCAGCTGGACTGCACCAGCCATTCGTCGCTGCGAATGCCCTGGGGCGAACCAAGGAGCAGCGACGGGTCGGGACCGGTGCCGAACATCGCCCAGTAGACACCGGTCGAGGATCCGGAGATCCCCAGTGCCATCAGGGTGCCGATGACCAGAAAAAACAGGATCGGCACCGACAGCAGCACAACAAGGTTGGGTAGCCCGGAGGGGCGGGGGAGAACCAGTCGATCAAAACCCGTTCGCGCACGCGCGATGGAGTTACCCAGGCGTCCTCGTCCAGAAGGGGATGAGGTGGAGCTTGGGGTACGTGCTGCGCTCACCTAGCCCGCCACGGAGACGGTCTGGCAGCCGAGCAGGGTGTTGTTTGTTCCCTTACCGACGTTGATCGCGTACGCACACACATTGTGGTTGCCGGGTGTGGCAGTGAAACTCGCGTTGATTCCGTGGTTGTCACCCTTGCCGTGCACACGCCCCACGTCGGGACGGCTTGCGTTGGCGGTGCTGATGGAGGCGCCGACGCCATCGGAGTAGACGTGTACGTCGATGGGGTTGGCCGTGTCGGGGTCAATCGTCCAGCCATTGACCGTGACGGTTGATCCCGATGTGGTGACATCCATTCCACCGAAGGGATCGTAGACCGGCACGGTGATGTTCTGGCACCCGAGGAGGGTGTTGGACCCGACGCCGACGTTGATCGCATAGGCACACACGTTGTGAGCGCCGGGGGCGAGGGGGTAGAACACGTTGATTCCACGAGCCGCACCGAAGGCGGGGTAGTGGCGGGCGATGTCGGGGCGGTCCGCGTTAGCGGTGGTGGCACCAACAACGTTGCCGTCAATGTAGGTATGCACCTGAAGAGCATCGAGGGTGTTGGGGTCGAGTGTCCACCCGTTGACGGCGACGCCGTCATCGTTGGTGACCACATTCATACCTCCGACGGGCGACTGGCTGGCGACGGTTACGTTCTGGCAGCCCAGTGCGGTGTTTGCTCCCGAGCCCAGGTTGATCCCGTAGGCGCAGACGGAGTGGGTGCCGGGGGATGCCGCGAAGGTGGCATCGATTCCGTGTGCAGCCCCGTAGTTGGGGTAGTGACGGGCGACGTCCGGGCGGTTCGCGTTAGCGAGGGTGTTGGCCACGCCGACACCGTCGACGTAGACATGGACGCGCAGCGGATCAGCGGTCTCCGGGTCGATGGTCCATCCGTTGACCGTGATGGATTCGGTTCCGGATGCACTGAACGCGTTCATCCCACCGATCGGCGACTTGTCGACCACGGACACAGTGTTACACCCGAGCAGGGTGTTGCCTGTGCCGCCGGCAACGTTGATCGCGTAGGCACACACGTTGTAGGTTCCGGTTTTTGCCGCGAGCGCGACATCGATTCCGTGGTTGTCGCCGTACCCGGGGTACGCGCGTCCGACGTCGGGACGGCTGGCGTTTGCGGTGGTCACCGCTGCGCCAACGCCATTGACGTAGACGTGCACTTTCAGCGCGTCGGCGGAGTCGGGGTCGAGTGCCCACCCGCGTACACGAATGTCACCGTCGCCGACAACATCCATCCCGCCAATTGGGTTGGTGCCACCGGTCGGCGAGCCGAACCAGTCGCTGAAGATACGCCAGAAGTTGCGGTTGCCGTAGGCGGAGCAGTTGTCACCGATGCCGTAGAGGTTGGTGAGAGCCGCAGTGTTCGGCTGGTACGGCGTGTAGTAGTACAGAGCGGCGGTTGCCTTGTTCTCGATGAGAACCTGGCCCGAGCCGCACGCGGCGTTCGGGTTGTACTGCACGGCGACCGAGCGGCCGACCGGGTAGCGGGTGAAGTTCGAGCCGGATCCGGCGGGGTTGCCGTAGCGCTTCAGCTGCGATGCACCCTTGTAGACCTGCTGGAAGAAGCCGTAATACTCAGCGTCACAGTCGGCGGTATCCGGGCATCCATATCCCATTGCACTGCGGTACTGGCGATCGCTTGGCCAACTGTCATTGACGAGACCCTGCTCCTTCTGGAGCATCGTGAGGAGCACCATTTGGCTGATGCCACAGGCCTGGCCGACCTTGGCGATGATCTGCGCGGCAGTCTCACCCGAGGCGCCCTGGTAGGCGGAGCACATGGCGTCAGCGGCGCGGTTGGTGGTGTCTTGCTGGAAGTTCTTCAGGCAGACGTAGCCGGAGCGACAGGTCGGAACCTTTTCGTTGAGGAAGGCCTGGATCGAGTTCGCGTCGAGCGCGGCACCCTGGTAGAAGGTCGCATCGGAAACGATGTAGCCCGGGCGAAACCCGGCAGCGTTGGCGACTGCGCTGGCGCTTTGTACCGGTGTGAACAGCGAGCCCAGCAGGACGAGCACGAGCGCAAGCCCTATGCCGAAGAACCCCCGACTCTTGACAATGTGAGACATGACGCTTCTGCCTTTCGTGCTCTCCCGAGCGCGAACGAGACATCGCCGAAGCGAGGTCCACGTTCAATAAATAGGAGAGGGCCTCTGGCCACACGTGGAAGCAGATCCCCCCATATAAGTTCTGTTCCGCGGGCGCAACCCCTACTACCCGCACACTGATGCTACGTCCCGTTACGCGATTTCTTGCACGACACTTCGAATTCGCCCTAATTGATGAGTGGTACAACCCTCAGTTTCTGCTCGGGTGCGCCAGTTATAGTCGAACCTAGAGGTCTACCGCGACCCGGCCGAAACCGGTCTGTACTGCGCCATAACCGTCGATCACGCTTGTGGCTTTCTGATCGTTGAAGTACTTGGAGTTTTTTGTGTCAGAGCTAAAACACGGAGCTGTCTCCGTCGTCATCGTGAACTTTCGGGGTACCCCCGACACTCTCGAGTGCGTCCGCGCACTGACCGACGTTGACTGGCCCGCCGATCTTCTCGAGATTCTCGTTGTGGAGAATGGCTCGGGAGACAACAGCGAGGCAGAGCTTCGCATCGCGCTTGCCGACATTCCCGGAGCGCGTCTGATCGTCTCCGATGAGAACCTCGGTTTCACGGGCGGCAGCAACCTCGGTGCTAAGCACGCCACGGGTGAGTTCCTCGCGTTCCTCAACAACGACGCCAAGCCCGACTCGCAGTGGATCAAGGAAGCCATCTCGCAGTTCGAGGTCAGCCCGCAGGTCGCCGCGGTCGGCAGCAAGGTTCTCGACTGGGAGGGCAACACCGTCGACTTCGTCGGGGGAAGCCTCACCTGGTTCGGTATGGGACACAAAGACCACATCAACGAGGTTGACGCCGGACAGTTCGACACCCCGCGCGACATCCTCTTCGGAACCGGTTCCGCGCTGTTCGTTCGCGCGACGATCTTCGCGGGCATCGGCGGCTTCGACGAGCGCCTGTTTATGTTCTACGACGACGTCGACCTCGGCTGGCGCCTGAACCTCCTCGGCTACCGTGTGCGCTTCGCGCCGGAGTCGAAGGTGTTCCACAAGCACCACGGATCGATGAAGAGCTTCGGTCAGTACCGCGAGATGTACCTGCTCGAGCGCAACGCGCTGTTTGTTCTGTACAAAAACCTCTCGTCTGAAACGCTCGCCACGTTCCTGCCGGCCGCACTCGCGTTGGCCGCTCGCCGCTCGATCGCCAAGAGTGGACTCGACTCCGAGTCGTTCGACATCCGCCGCTTCACCGGAGCGGACGACGAGTTCGAGCCGACCACTCCTATTAACAAGGAAGCCCTCGCCGGTTTCTTCGCGATGGACCAGTTCGTCAGCTCGCTGACCGATCTCGACTTCGCTCGCGAGGAGGTGCAGGAGAGCCGCACCAAAACGGACACTCAGCTCTTCCGTCTCTTCGGTGACATGTTCAACCCGTTGAACGACCTCCCGCACTTCACCGACGGACTCCACAAGATTGTGTCGTCGTTCGGTATCAGCGACCTCGCGCAGCGTCGCCGCATCCTCGTTGTCACGGGTGACGCCCTCGGCAAAAAGATGGCCGGGCCCGCAATGCGCGCCTGGAAGATCTCCGAAGCGCTCTCGGTGGAAAACGACGTTCGTCTGCTCAGCTGGAACGTCGCCAACCGCTCGTCAGACAAGTTCGAGGTCGGGCGCGTGCGCCTCGGCAACGAGCGCGAGATGAAGGTTCACGAGCAGTGGGCTGACGTCATTGTGTTCCAGGGTCACGCCCTGCACCACTTCAAGACCCTCCGCGACTCCGACAAAATCATCGTCGCTGACCTGTACGACCCCATGCACCTCGAGCAGCTGGAGCAGGGCCGCGAGTTCGGCACCGGCCAGTGGGCCGACCAGGTTCGTGGCGCGAACGATGTGCTCAACCGCCAGCTCGAGCGTGGAGACTTCTTCCTCTGCGCGTCCGAGCGCCAGCGGATGTTCTGGCTTGGCCAGCTCACCGCACTGGGACGCGTCAACCCGCACACCTACTCGGCCGACCAGAACCTCGACTCGCTTATCGCGATCGCGCCGTTCGGTATGGACGCCAAGCCGCCCGTGCACGTGCGCGACGCCATCCGCGGTGTTGTTCCCGGAATCGAAAAGGACGACAAGGTCGTCATCTGGGGCGGTGGAATCTACAACTGGTTCGACACCCTCACTCTGGTGCGCGCGGTTGCCCGTGTTGCTGAGACTCGTCCGAACATCCGACTCTTCTTCCTCGGTGTCGCACACCCGAACCCGGACGTGCCCGAGATGGAGATCGTGGGCAAAACCCGCTACCTCGCCGAGCAGCTGGGTGTCGCAGGCAAAAACGTCTTCTTCAACGAGAACTGGGTTGCCCTCGACGACCGCGCCAACTACCTCCTCGAGGCAGACGCCGGTGTGAGCACCCACTACGCGCACATCGAGACCACGTTCTCGTTCCGCACCCGCATCCTCGACTACATGTGGGCTGACCTTCCCATCGTCACCACCCGTGGCGACGGTTTCGGTGACCTCGTGGGCCGCGAGGGTATGGGTGTCTCGGTTCCCGAGCAGGACGTTATTGCTTTGGCGGATGCTCTTGAGAAGGTGCTCTACGACGACGAGTTCGCCGCGAGCGCCCGCAACGCCGTGCACGAGGTTCGCGAGCAGTTCACGTGGGAGGAAGCACTTCGCCCCCTCGTGGAGTTCTGCCGCAACCCGCAGATCGCTGCGGACCGTGCCGCCCGTATGGGAGACGTCGATGCCAGCAAAAAGGGTCGTGCGTTGATGTCGAACCTCACCCCCGGGGAGCGCCTGCACGAGGCCGCCACCGGCAACACGGGTGTCGCCCGTGAGCTTGCTCTTGCGCGTCACTACCTGACCGAGGGTGGATTCTCCATGCTCGTCAACAAAGCCGGCAGCCGCGTTCGCGGAACGCTGGGCTCCAAGTCCACTCCGCAGGACTAGCCCGCCGAACAACCAGCACTCCCCGCAGCGCCGACACCCCGGTGCTGCGGGGAGTGGTGTTTAACGGGGCAGTGCCCGCGCGTGCGTCGTGAGTGCCCCGGGCGTCAGTGCCTTAGGCGTCAGTGCCTTGGGCGTCAGTGCCTTAGGCGTGGGCGCCTCGCCCCTGCGTGGCTACTTAGCCGGAGATTCTTCCTGCGTGGGGAACACAAAGCGGCTGTAGGTGAAGTAGCGGAAGACCGTCGCCAGAGCCTGGCCGATCAGGGTGCCGGAGATGTTGTCCGCGATCGGGTCGGACAGCCCGAGCACGTACCGGGAGAACCCCAGGCAGGCGAGCTGCAGCAGGATCGCGATGACGTTGAGCGCACTGAAGAGCAGAAGTTGGCGGAACGTTGGGGGCACTCGACGGTCGCGGTAAGTCAGTGACCGGTTGCCCACGTAGGTGACAACGGTTGCGCCAAGAATGGCGATGATCTTGGCGAGCAGCGGCAGCTCAAATAGCGGGCCGCGGCCGCCGAGAAATACAAGAAGGTTGTATAGCCCGGCATCCACCACAAAACCAATGCCGCCGACAAAAAGAAACAGGAATGCCCGCCGGAAATGGCCGTCAGCTCTACTACTCACGGTCACACAGTCCTCTAGCCGGGGCGGATCGCGCCGGATGGTTACCCGGCGATTCTCTGCAATACTCTATAGCTGACGAGCTGCGAGTCCTCTCGAGCAGTTGCTCCGCAACATTCATCACCCCGCTGGCCCCGGTTCGTTCCCATCCCGAAGGAGATCCGTGGACCACTCATCTGGCGCAGTTATTGCCGCCATAGTGCCCTGCTACAACGAGGCACTGGCGATTGCCAAAGTGATCAACGACCTGCGCGCTGCAGTTCCCGGGATGCTGATCTACGTCTACGACAACAACAGCACCGACGACACCGCGGCCATTGCCCGTCACGCCGGCGCGATTGTGCGCAGTGAGACCACCAAGGGCAAGGGCAACGTGGTGCGCCGCGCCTTCGCCGACATCGACGCCGACATCTACGTGCTCATCGACGGTGACGACACCTACGAGGCCAGCTCGCTGCCGGCCATGATCGACGCACTGCGCCTCGGCCCCCTCGACCACGTGCTCGGTGTGCGCAAACAGACCAGCGACACCGCCTACCGCGCCGGCCACGCCTCCGGCAACAAAGCGTTCAATGCCCTCGTCAGCTGGGTGTTCGGCACCCGCGTCAACGACATGCTCAGCGGATACCGTGTGTTCTCTCGCCGCTTTGTGAAGTCGTTCCCCGCCGTCTCGCGCGAATTCGAGATCGAGACCGAACTCACCGTGCACTCGATGAGCCTGCGCGTTCCGCAGGTCGAGGTGGAGGTCGGCTTCCGCGATCGCCCCGAGGGCAGCGAGAGCAAACTCAACACGTACCGCGACGGCATCAAGATCCTCGCGCTCATCGCTCACCTGTTCCGTCACGAGAAGCCGGGACTGTTCCACGGCATCGTCGGCGGACTCGTCATCCTTCTCGCGATCATCCTTGGCATCCCTTTATTTGTGGAATTCGCCCAGACCGGTCTCGTCCCGCGCTTCCCCACGGCCGTGCTTGTCTCGTCGCTGGCGATCGTCGGCGCCCTGATCTGGCTGCTCGGGTTTATCCTCGGCGGTATCAGTCGCTCGCGCCGCGAGATGTCACGCCTCATTTACCTGTCCTACCCGGCGCCGCCCCTGGCGCGCAGCATTTCTGGTGTCTCGACGGACGGTTCCGTCTCGTCCTGAATGCGCTAGATCGGCCGGTGGCCGGGCGGGGTGCGGGATGCTCTGGGGTCAGTCTTGGTAAACTCGGGCAGATTTATCTACATTGAGAAAGGTGCGCATGCCTAAGCTGCGGCCCGGAGTCGTTTCGGTTGTCCTCGTCAATTTCCGCGGAGCGGACGACACCCTGGAGGCGATCCGTCACCTCGGCAACCTGGACTGGCCGGCTGACCGGCTCGAGATCCTTGTTGTCGAGAACTCGTCGGGGGACGACAGCGCCGCGCGTATCCGCGCGGGTGCTCCCCATGTGAAGCTGATCGAGACCAAGTCGAACCTCGGCTTCGCTGGCGGCTGCAACTTCGGTGTTGCCCGCAGCACCGGTGAGTACATCGCGCTGCTCAACAACGACGCGAAGCCCGACACCGGCTGGATCCGCGCCGCGGTCGCCCGCTTCGAAGAGTCCCCATCAGTGGGCGGTGTCGCGTCAAAGGTTCTCGACTGGGACGGCAAACTCGTCGACTACGTCGGCAGCGCCATGACCTGGTTCGGCCAGGGCTACAAACCATTCACCGCACAGCCCGAGCCGCTCGACGCCGACCAGCGTCGCGACGTGCTCTTCGGTACCGGCTCGGCGATGTTTGTGCGCCGCAGTGTGTACGACGCCCTCGGCGGTTTCGACGAGCGCTACTTTATGTTCTTCGAAGACGTTGACCTCGGCTGGCGGATGAACCTCCGCGGCTGGCGTTTTGTCTACGAGCCCGGCTCGCTGGCGTACCACAAGCACCACGCGTCCATGTCGGAGTTCGGCTCCTTCAAAGAGACCTACCTGCTCGAGCGCAACGCGCTGTTCACCCAGTACAAAAACCTGGGCGACGAAGCCCTCGCCGAAGCGCTTCCCGCCACCATGGCACTTGCCGTGCGCCGCTCCGTGGCCAAGGGTGCGCTTGACTCCGAGTCGCTCGACATCCGTCGTCCCGGTGGCGACGCCGAAGATTCCGAGATGGTCTCCAAAACGACCATGGCCGGGGTCTACGCCATCGACCAGTTCGTCACCAAACTTCCCGGGCTCAAGAAGTCGCGCGATGAGATCCAGGCCACCCGTGTGGTGTCCGACGCGAAGATCTGGCGCCTCTTTGGCCAGAACGATGCTCCGTCGTTCCAGGCCGAGCAGTTCCTCGACGGTTACGAGAACCTCGTCTCCGCCTTCGCGGTCACCGAGACCCCTCCGCTCACCCACGTGCTCATCATCACGGGTGACCCGATCGGCGCGAAGATGGCTGGTCCCGCGATCCGTTCGTGGAACATGGCCCTCGCGCTCTCCAAAACTAACGCGGTGACCCTGGTCACGCTCAGCGGTACCGAGAACGTGGACGCTCCCTTCGACATCGTGCACGTGCGCCCCGGCGACGACCGCGCGATGGGCAAACTCGAGCAGGCCGCCGACGTTATTGTGTTCCAGGGCCTCGCCATGGCGCTCTTCGATACCTTGCGCAAAACCAACAAAATCGTTGTTGCGGACGTCTACGACCCGATGCACCTCGAGCAGCTCGAGCAGGCACGTGAACTGCCGGAAGCCACCTGGACCAAACAGGTCAGCGACGCCACCGACGTGCTCAACGAGCAGCTGTCGCGCGGTGACTTCTTCCTCTGTGCCTCCGAGCGCCAGCGTCACTTCTACCTCGGCCAGCTCGCTGCGCTGGGGCGGGTGAACCCGGCGAACTACTCCAACGACCCCGACCTCACCGGGCTGATCAGTGTGGTGCCGTTTGGCCTCGACGCCATCCCGCCCGTGCACCTCAACCCCGTTCTTAAGGGTGTTCTGCCCGGCATCGCGGCGGACGACAAGGTGCTGCTGTGGAGCGGCGGGTTGTACAACTGGTTCGACCCCAAAACCCTGATCCGCGCGGTCGCCCAACTCTCCGAAAAGCACGATAACGTTCGGCTCTTTTTCCAGGGCACCAAGCACCCGCACCCCGGTGTGCCCGAGATGCGGATCGTTTCCGAGTCCCGTGCACTCGCGCGCGAGCTCGGCGCACTCGACGAATCGGTGTTTTTCAACGCCTCCTGGGTCGACTACGCCGAACGTCAGAACTACCTCACCGAGGCCGACGCGGGTGTCAGCACCCACTTCTCCCACATTGAGACCACGTTCTCGTTCCGCACCCGCATCCTCGACTACCTCTGGGCGGAACTGCCCATGGTGGTGACCGAGGGCGATCACTTCGCAGCCCTCGTCGAGAAGGAAGAGCTGGGTGTGGTTGTTGCCGCCGGCGACACCGACGCGCTGGCCGCGGCCCTCGAGAAGGTGCTGTTCGACGAGCGCTTCATCGCCAAAGCCAAGCGCAACATCAAGCGTGTGCGCCAGGCGTACTACTGGGACACCGTGCTCGAGCCGCTCACGGCATTTGTGGCCGACGCGCATCCGGCCCACGATCGCCTTGGTCTTGTTGCCACCGGTGCCACCGTCAACCCGCGCGGCGTCACCCGCCGTAAGCGCACGGGAATTGTGCACGACCTTGGGCTCATCAAGCACTACATGGACAACGGTGGCCCCCGCGTTGTGGTGCACAAAATCAAGCGACGCCTGACCCGGAAGCCGCAGTAACCTCCGCCGGGGGGAGCTGCGAAGGGGGATCGCCACGTGGCAAGTGCGCCAACACGCCTGCGTCGACGACTGACGGGGTGGCAGGACGCACTCGGTCGATGGTCGACGCCCGATAGCGCGGGGCTTCCTCGCCTGCGGGTGTTGCTGTCTCTCCCAGCGCTGCTCGTTGCGGCCGGTGTGCTGCTGGTCACCCTGTCGCTCAACGGGTTCTCCTCCGGCGCGTTTTACTCGCTGGTCAACGACGGGGCCGACCCCGACCTGATCGCGGGTAGTCCGCAGACCATCCGCACCGACGAGTGGAACGTTCAGACCGTCTGGGCGATCACCCAGGTCGAGCAGGGGCTGCCGGTCACCAACGAGACGTTCCCCGGTGGGATGGATGCCACGCTGCCCCAGGATCTCCCGCGGTCCGACTGGAGTGCCGCGTTCCGTCCGCACCTTCTCGGCTTCAACCTCATCCCGGTGGGTGTGCTCGATGTTGACCAGGCGATTGCCTGGAAATGGTGGATGCCCGGATTCGCACTCATCGCGGCGGCATTCGCCTTTGTTCTGACGCTGGTGCCGCGGCGCCCGTTTATCGCGGCGGCGCTGGCGGTGGGCCTCTACTTCACCCCGCTCTTCCAGTGGTGGTATCTGGCGACCACGCTGTGGCCGGTGGTGTGGGGCCTCGTGGTGATGACCGCCATCACCTGGGCGCTCAAGTCTCCCCGGCGGCGCGGTGCGTGGATCTGGGCCACACTTGCGGCCTATCTGACCGTGGTGATGGCCATGGGTATCTACGTGCCGTACATCATCCCTGTGGCGCTGGTGGTGGCCTTCTTCGCGGTGGGTAGCGCCGTGGCATCCGCCCGATCCCTCGGTGTGCGCACCATGCTCGGTCGATTTGCTCCCATTCTGGTGGGCGGAATCGCTGGCGGGGCCGTCACCGTGTGGTGGCTCTACACAAAAATCGACACGGTGACCGCGTTCCTGTCGACCGCGTACCCCGGCGAACGTCTCACTCCCGCCGGGTCAGACACCGCCGAGGGTTTCGTCAACCTTCTCAGTTCGTCGTTCAGCCAGGCACTCGGAGCGGGCGGCCTGCTCGGTCCGAACCCGTCCGAGGCGTCGGGCGCATTTTTTGTGGGCCTCTTCCTGATCCCGGTTGTGGTCTGGATTGCCATTCGACAGCGCCGTCGTGGGGAGCGCCCACCGTGGGTGCTGCTGGCCCTGGTCGCCGTGATCGCCCTGTTCCTGGTCTTTTTGTTTGTGCCGGGGTGGGATGCTCTGGCGCATCTGCTCCTCCTCGATCGAACCACCGCCAACCGCGTTCGTATCGGCCTGATCCTCGCTTCGTTCGCGATGGTGCCGTACGTCATCCGGTACTTCGACGAAACCGTCTCGCGCGCCAGCGTGAAGCTGGCCGGGGGAGTGGCGCTTGTCTACGCCCTTTCGCAGGTCGCCATCGCCGTTGCGCTGCATGGTGCGGCCCCCGAGGGTTTTGCCGTTGCGAGCCGCTGGTGGATCTACGCGCTGCTGGGCACCGCAGTGCTCTACTTCCTGGCGCGCGCCCGATGGGGCATCGCCGTCACCCTGTTTGTGCTGCTCACCGTGGCGCAGAGCATTGTGGTCAACCCGATCTACCGGGGTGTCTACGACCTCCGGGAGACCGATGTCGCCCAGGCCGTTGAAGAGCTCGACACCGGCGACCAGAGCTGGGTTTCCATCGGCGACCGTCTCCCGACTGCGATCCTTCTCGAATCGGGAGTGCGTGCGTACAACGGATTCCAGGGTGCGCCGTCGGCCGAGATGTGGGACGAAATCGACCCCGATGGCGAGTACGAACTGCAGTGGAACCGACTCGCTGCCATCAACTGGACTCCCGGTGAGGGCGACCCCACCCTGTCGAACCCGTATCCCGACCAGATCCTCGTCACCTTCGACGCCTGCGCCGACTTCGCGCAGGACAACGTCGACTACGTGCTGACCGACCGCACCGACGTGGTCAGTGAGTGCCTGGTGCCGGTCGAGGAGTTCGAGGTCGCCTCGGGACAGCTGACGATCTTCCGGGTGCAGTAGCGGCTAGCTGCCAGCACCAAACACGTGGCGCAGCAGCACCCCGCGGCTCTCGGGATTGCGGAACGCCTGGGGCAACCGGGTGAGGGCATTGAGCCGCGACGACAGGTGCAAGCGTGCGGCGCGACGGGCCGTGGTCCAACCGCGAGCCTCATACTCGTCACCGATCTGAGCGAAGAACCGCGCCTCCTCACGGAAGCGGCGACCATCCGCGGCCTGCCACGACGACACACTCTCACTGTGACGCCGGTAGTGGAACACCACGGAATCGTCGAGCACAAGGCATCCACCCGCCAACGCCCCATCGATGACCAGCGCGAGGTCTTGCACAATCTCAAACCCTGCACGAAACCCGAGCGGCGCAACGCTGTCGCGGCGCCAGGCGATTGCGGGAAAGTTCATCCAGTTGCCCCGCGTCACACTTGTGGCCAGGGCCTCGCCCGACAGCTCGAGCTCTCCGCGAAAGTGCGGCCGATAGACGGACTTCATTAGGTCAACGAGGGTGCGCGCGGGATTGCCGTCCCCATCGATAACACTCGTCGCGGGGTGCACCATGGTGGCGGCCGGATGCTTCGCCACCAGTTCGACGACCCGGGCGACGTACCCGGGCAACATCACGTCGTCACAGCCGAAAATGACCATCCAGTCGGCGGTGGCGGCGTCGAGCGCGGCCTGGAAGTTGGCGTTGATCCCGATGTTCGCCGGGTGCCGCACGTATTCGATGCGCGGGTCGCCGAGTCCGACCAACCACTGGCCGGGCGCCTCGTCGGGGTACGCGTCGTCGAGCACCACGAGTCGCCAGTCGGTGTTGGTCTGGGCGAGCACACTCTCGACCGCCAGCCGGAAGTGATCCGCGCGCCCGTAAAACGGCATCATGATGTCGAGGGTCACAACGGTCCTTACTGCGCGGGATAGCATGCGTGGGTGAAACAATCATCCCTTATCTCGCACGCGGCGCTGTCGACTGCCGGTGTGCTCGTGCAGGGATTGTCCCGTTTCGCGTTCACCGCGGTCATCGGTCGTGTGATGGGCCCAGCCGACCTCGCGCACGTCTCTGCCTGGTTGTCCCTCGCCCTCATCCTCTCCCTGTTGTGGCCGACGGGTGCCGGTAATGCGGCCTCCCAGTTCCTCTCGTCTGCCGTCGCGCGCGGTCATGATCCACGTCGTGCGCTCCGGGCGCTCGAGGGCTCGTTCTGGAAGTCCTGCGTTGTGATGGTCGCCCTCGCGGTGCCTATCTCGGTGATCTGGCTGGGGGCGGATGCCGGGGATGCGCTAGCCGTCGCCGCTCTCGTCGTGACGTATTCCGGCTACATCTTTACGCGTGGGGTGCAGATCGGGCTTGGGCGATTGGTTGATACCTCGGTCTGGGACCTCGTCTCAGCGCTGGTCACCTGGGCCCTGGTGGTTCCGGTGTTTGTGCTGGACGCCAGCACACTCCTGCTCTGGCCCATCACCCTCGGGTATGCCGTTTTCGGAATACGAGTGCTGCTGACGGCGCATCGCGGTCACGGTGCGGCTGTGATGAGCGGTGCTGGCCTGGGCACGTCCGAACAGAGCAACGCGGGTTCCGCGAGCACCGTCCCGACCGACACCGTCCCGACCGACCCCGTGCCGACCCGCGTGATGTGGCACACGATCCGCTGGAACTCCCTCGGGCTTATGGCATCGAACGGCCTCATCCAGTTCTCCATGCTGTTTGTGTTCGCCGTGGCCCCACCCGTTGTTGCGGGGCTCTACGCCGCCGCGATGGCGCTCGCGACACCGGCATCCATGCTCAGCCAGGCGATCAGCCAAGTGTTGTTGGCGCGGTTCTCGCAGTGGGCGGAAACCGAACCAGCAACCGCACACACCCGTTTTGTGCGGGTGTTTGTGGGGATGTCGGTTCTACTCACCGTGATCTTCGCCGCAGTCGCGGTGGCCAGTCGATTGCTTCTCTCCCTGGTGTTTGGAGAGGAGTACACGAGCGCTGCACTGCACCTGCAAATCCTGCTTGTGGCCGTGCTGGCCTTTTCGATCACCCTCGTGGTCAACGCCTACCTGCAGACCGTCGGACGCACCGCGCTCGCAACACTCGCCAGCCTCTCCGGTCTTGTGCTTGGTTTGGTGGTCATGGTGGTGTTGGTGCTGATCGGTTGGAGCGGACCCCTCGGTGCCGCCAGCGGCGTTCTCGCGGGATACCTTCTCACCATGGTGCTGGCGATCGGGTTCGCCCTGACCCGCACCCCCGTGCGGGCAGTGCCACGCTGGCTCGCGTCACCCCTCCAGTAGGATGACTCGTTGCCAGCCCCGATGCTTAGGATCTCGTGAACGTCACCTCGCAGATTGAACTCTCGATCGTTATGCCCTGCCTCAACGAGGCAGAGACGCTGGCGGTGTGCATCATCAAAGCGCGCAGTTACCTCACCCGGTCCGGCGTGGTCGGCGAGATTGTGATCGCCGACAACGGCAGCACCGACGGCTCGCAGCAGATCGCCCGTGACCTCGGCGCCCGCGTCATCGAAATCGAGGAAAAGGGGTACGGCAGCGCCCTCATTGGTGGCATCGAAGCATCCCTCGGAACCTACGTGATTATGGGCGACGCCGACGACAGCTACGATTTCGCGAACCTGGACGGGTTTGTGGAGCGCCTGCGCGCCGGCGACGAACTCGTGATGGGCAACCGCTTTATGGGCGGGATCGAGCCCGGGGCAATGCCGCCCCTGCACAAATACCTCGGCAACCCCGTGCTCTCGAGCATCGGACGCTTCCTGTTCCGCTCGCCCATCCGTGACTTCCACTGTGGCCTGCGTGGGTTCAACCGCGAGTCGATCAACGAACTCCACCTCCAGACCACCGGCATGGAATTCGCCAGCGAGATGGTGGTGAAGTCCACCCTCGAAGGTCGCCGGGTGAGCGAGGTGGCCACCACGCTCAAAAAAGACGGTCGCTCGCGCGCTCCCCACCTGCGCAGCTGGCGCGATGGCTGGCGTCACCTGCGGTTCCTGATGATTTTCAGCCCCCGCTGGCTGTTCCTTATCCCCGGCGCCACCGCCTTTTTCCTGGGGATCCTGGGCACCACCCTGCTCGCCTTTGGTCCAATCAGCATCGGCGAGATCGGTCTCGGCGCCCTCAGCCAGCTCTACCTGTGCGCGCTCGCTGTCGTCGGGTACCAAGCTGTGTTGTTCGCGCTTCTCACCAAAATTTATGCGCAGCACGAGGGCTTCCGGATACCCAGCAGCCGCAACTTCGACCGGCTGCAAAAGCGCATCAGCCTCGAGAGTGCCGCACTGTTCGGTCTCGCTCTGTTCCTCATCGGACTCGTGATCGCCGTCGCGCAACTGGCGCTCTGGGCATCCACCGGTTTCGGTGAGCTCGATGCGAGCGAGGTCATGCGGGTGGCAACGCTGGCCGTGCTGTTTATGATCCTCGGCGCACAGTCCGTGATGGCTGGCCTGTTCCTCGGTGTGCTCGCGGTCGGACTGAAACGACGCTAGATGGCTGCTCCAATTTCACCCGAGGCACTTCCGCCCGTGTCCCTTCCTCACCTCTCTTTGTCGGTCGCCCTCTGCACCTTCAACGGCGAACGGTACGTCGCTGAACAATTCGACAGCATCCTGTCGGGTGACCTGCTGCCGACCGAGATTGTGGTCGCTGACGACGGGTCGACCGATGGCACACTGGCGATCGTTCGGGATGCCCTGGCGCGAGCACAATCCCTGGGCATCACCGTCACCCTGCTACCTGACCGCCTTGGCCGCGGCGTCACCGCCAACTTCGAACGGGCCATCGCGGCGACCACCGGCGAGGTGGTTGTGCTGAGCGACCAGGATGACGTCTGGCACCCCTCCCGGCTCGCGAACGTGGATGCGGCGTTCTCCGCCGATCCCGACCTGCTGTTCCAGCACAACAACGCACGCCTCGTCGACGAGACCGGCACACCACTCGGACTCACCCTCTTCACCGCGCTCGAAGTCACCGAGTCCGACCGGGAGCAGATCAACGCCGACAACGGCTTCGATGTGTACCTCCACCGCAACCTCGCGACCGGGGCAACCGTGGCCTTCCGCCGAACCCTGTTCGACCTCGCGTCGCCGCTGCCCTCCGAGTGGATCCACGACGAGTGGCTCGCGATCATCGCCTCCGCCGTGGGCACCGTGCGCGTCACGGATGCCGAGGTCATTGACTACCGCCAGCACGGCAGCAACCAGATCGGTGTCGCCGCGCCCACCCTCCTGTATCGCGCACAGCGGATGCTCGCCACGTCTCCCGACCGCAATTCCACACTCGCCCGGCGTGCCGAGGTTTTGTCGGACTGGTTGGATGCCGCGCCCGCGGTCACCGCGGAGAAGCGCGCCGCCGCACACAACAAAACCCGGTTCGAGCAGCAGCGCGCCGCACTGCCGAAGCCACGGATCGCTCGGCTGCGCGGCATCCTGCGCGCTAATCGGGACAACGGCTACGCGCTCTACGCGAGCCAGGGCCGCCTCGACATGCTGCGCGACCTGCTGCAGGCGCACGCGCGCTGACCCAGCGACGCTTCTTGTCTGGCGGACAAAGTGCTGCGAGTATCGGGTGTGCCGATACACACTCTTTTCTATCGTTTCTGGCCGGGGCTTGTCGGCGCGGGGGTAGCTCTCGCGTTTATTGCCGTCGTCCTGGTGGTACCGAACCTCGGTGGCGGTGCCTGCATGGAGTCGTATCCGATGCATTGTCCGGTGGTAGAACTCGTCGGAAGTGGACTTGCGGCAACCGGTATCGGTTTGATGGTGTGTGTGCTGGTGATCTTTTTCGCGAGCGCAAGCAAGCGTTCCTCTGTGCGCATCTCCGGCGCTGTTGTGGGATTCGCGGCGTTAGTGATCGTGATGATCGTCGGCGCGAATCTGTCGTTGGTGCACACCGTCGAGGTGCGCTACTACTGAGCTGAGCTGAGCTGCCACTGACCTGCGCTGCTAGTGACCTGCGCTGCTAGCGACCTGCTTCGCAGAATGAGCACGAGTGCTGCGGGTCAGTACACGAGCTAATTCTGTGCAGAGCCTGACCGAATATCGAGTACCAGAACGCCGGCACTTCCGTCTGGCGTCAGGTTCAGAACCACCGATCCAGAGGCGCTCGGAAAGGTAACGCTCTGCCAAGCCAGCAGATCCTGGATCTGCTCGTTGGTCACATCGACCGATGCGCTCACAGCTATCCAGTCTCCGACGTCTGTCTCGTACTGCGCGTACTTGTCTGCGTCGCTTGCAGTCCACTGATCGGACGCCGCAACGAGCCCGAACACACTCGCCGTACTCACGGCGGCTGCAAGCAGACCGATCACTAGTGGGTGCCACCCAGGGAATACCCGTTCACGGAGGCCAATCAGGTACAGGACAAGAACGGCCACCAGGCCGATCGAGATCACGAGACCTAAGGCAGGTATAAAGGCCAGGCCGCCGCTTGAACGAAAGGCTCATAGATCCCGGGGTTGTCAGTCAACGTCGCGAGTGCAATTTCGTTCCAAGGCATGCGGGGATCGTATCCAATAATCGACTTATTTTCACATACTGGCGATCCTGCCGTCAGCGCGGCCACGGTGTCCCGGGCCCACCGTCACGCTGAGAGATGCCCTCGTCCCGCGGAGTGGGTGATCTTGAGCGGTCCCGCCTCCGGGCGGAGGATGACTTTGGACAGGTAGAGCGGCCGGGTGCCCAGGTGGACGGTTTGCGTCACGATCAGTACCGGCGAGGTGGGCCGGATCGTCAGCAGCTTTGCACGGACCACACCCGGCGTACCTGCGGTCAGTTCCGAGCGGCCAACGCCCAGGGCAGGGCCGAGCTCGGCCATCAGAGAACCGAGGCACGTGCGTTCTGGATCGATGTTCTCGACGAGGCGCTGCACCTGTGTGCCGAAAGTGTGGAGATTCGCTCCAGCGGGGAGATGTTCCTGCGCCAGCGCGACGGGCTCGCCGTTGCTGGACAGCACGGTCTCGATAAACAGACTCGGTGACGTCGATGCGATGCCGAGGCCCTCGGCGATGAACGACGCCGATTCCTGCTGCAGTGTCACCTCGGTCCGGCTGACGGAGAGGTCTGAAAACCGGTCCGAGAGAATTTGCTCCATCGGGCGCAGGCGCTCAAAACCCACGGCGGGCTGAACGGCAGAGACGACCCGGCCGATTCCTCGGCGTGAGCGGAGGAGCCCATCCTCTTCGAGCAACAGCAGTGCTTCTCGCACAACCGTGCGGCTGACCTCCATCGCCTCGCCCAGTTCGAACTCGCTGGGGAGCAATGATTCCGGCGGCAAAGCACCCGCACGGACTGCGCTCGCGATCCGGTCGTAGACCTCGACTCGGAGTGGAACTCCCGGCCGGGGACTGATGGGGCCTTGCAGAATTGTCACGTCACCATCAAATCATATTTACGTGTCAGACTGACCTGTATGACAAGCTCGTCTTACCCGATCGTTTCCGTGCTCCGCACCCGGCACACCGGATACCTGCTGTTCACCTCCCTGCTCGGGCGGCTGCCTGGCGCGATGGCAGCCCTGGCGATCGTGCAGCTCGTCCGTTCGACGAGCGGAGACTTCGGTTTTGCCGGACTGATCACGGCCGTCTACCTGGTGGCGGGCGCTGTGGGACAGCCGCTTCTCGGTCGACTCATCGACCGGTTCGGCCAGGTTGGTATTCTCGCCGTCAGTGGCATCCTGAGCTTTTTGTCGTTCACCGGTATGGCGTTGACGCTCGAGCCGGCTCCGGGTGCGGCGGTTGCACTTGCTGCGGCCGCGGGACTGTTCACGCCGCCGCTCGAGCCAGCGCTTCGTGCCCTGTGGCCGCGGTTGGTGAGCCCCGGCCCCCAGTTGAAAGCGGCCTTCAGTGTGGACGCCGGCGCCCAGGAAATCATCTTTATTGTGGGCCCCTTGCTGACCGTCGCCGGTATCGCCGTTTTCGGCCCGATCGGCAACCTGTTGTTCGCCGGTGGGCTCGGACTGATCGGCGCGCTCGCTTTTATCCTCAATCCCGCCCCACGCGCTGCCTCGACAGAGCGCCGCAGCGGCGTCACTGTACGTCGCGGCGTTCGGTCGCCCATTCTCCTCCCCGCCGTTGCACGGGTCGCTGTCTTTACGTTCGGCATTGGTGTTCCCGTCGGGGCGCTCACCATTGTGGCGACCGCCTCCGAGGCGGCTCGATCCGACGCAGGACTGGCCGGGTGGATCCTCGCCGTGAACGCAGTCGGCGCACTCATCGGTGCCACTGCTGTGGGCATCCGGCCACTCGGGTCCACACCACAGCGTCTGCTCACCCTGTGCGGCATTCTCCTCGCTGCCGGGTATCTCCCGCTCGCGGTTACATCGCTTCCGACCTGGGCCTACGTTGTTGCCGCGGGAGTCTCGGGGCTGATGCTTCCCCCGACACTGGGCCAGGTCTTTGAACGCATCTCGCAGCTCAGCCCGGTCGATGCTCTCACCGAGGCGAACGGCTGGGTCGTCAGCGCCATGACTCTCGGAGTCGGCGCCGGCACACTCGTGGCGGGCGTGGTCGTCGGCGCGTCCGGCACATCGATGGTGATGTGGATCGTTCTTGGGGCATCCGCGCTCACGGCGCTGCTGTCTTTGATCGCTCTGCCGAGCAGATCAATCCTTACTCGTCCGGGTCAGGTCGACGATTCTCGCTCGCGGGCAGGCGGGCTCGCCAGCTGAGGTTTTGGGATGCTTTGAGGGCACAGATCACGAGGGTGAACCAGCCGAACTCGACGAGCACCGAGCTCTCGGCGAACGAGGTCACGGCGAGAACAACAACAACCAGTGCTGGCCACAGATACACCACACTGCGTTTGTTCGACGCGAGCACCCAGGATCGTCCGAGAGCGAGCGCGACAAAGGCCACAAAGGCGACGAGTCCCACCAACCCGAGCTGCAGCCACACGTCGAGGTAGGCATTCAGTGCCGACGCGTGCGGAGCCCGGAACGGGTCGATTCCAAAGTAGGGCGGGAGGGTGGAGCGCCAGTAGCCGATCCAGCCGAACCCTTCGAGGGAATTGGTAGGGGTGATGGCCGAGATAGCGCGCCAGAGCGACAGGCGGAACTCGAACTCGTTGCCCGCGTTGAACATGTCGAGCAGACGGCCGCGCATAAAAAACCCGATGGTGCTGAACAGCACCACGGCGCCGAGCAGGACAAACTGGCCGACGCGACGGGAGGCAGGGGTGAGTCGGCGCAGCCCGAACAGGGCGAGGGCGGCGACGACGGCAACACCCAGCACTCCGAAGGTGATGGGGGAGCGGCTGAAAATCACCATCAGACCCGCAAGCACAAGCGAGGCGTTGGCCAGCGGCCGCGGCACCGAGCGGGTGCGCCACTCAATAAAAAAGGTCACCAGGGCGAGGAGCGCGATGAGCCCGAGCTGGTTGCGACTGCCAGCGAGCCCCTGGATCGGGCCGGCGTAGGCCAGGTTGCCCACAACATTGAGGAACTTGAACGGCACATCGAGCAGGAGCCCGGACAGCACTTCGACCACAATCGAGACGAGCAGAATGACCCGGAACACGTCACCGAACGCCCGCACGACCTGGATCAGGTCACGGGTGAGCGCGACGTAGATACCGAGGAACGCAAACGCCACCTGGTACAAAATCGAGCCGAGCGATGCCCACTGGTAGTCGCTCCAGAAGATCGACAGCGCGCTCCAGCCCACAAAGATCAGCAGCGAGATGGGCAGGATGCCGTGCCATTCGAGGTCGCGGCCGCGAATGATGAGGGACGCAGCGGCGAGAACAACCAGGGAAGAGACCACCGCGATCAGCGCGGGCCAGCCCATGGTCGCCTTGACCGTAAACGCAAGGTAGGCCGTCGCGACAATGGTGAGGCTAACTGCCCGCTCGAACCTCGCAGATCCGAGAAGCGCGATCACGGCATCCCGAATCTCGTGGGCTAAGTTCGGCGAAGTCATGGCATCACCAAGCTACGGCATGACCCTATGAGGACGGCAGCGCGGTGCGCCGTGTTGGAGTCACGGGCTCGACCGGACCCATAAACGGGAGTTTGGTGGTGACCGCGCAGATCACAAGCAGGGCAAGTCCGTACTCCACCAGAAGGCGACTCTCGGCCATACTCTGCACGAGCAGCGCCACCATCACCAGCAGCGGCAGTAACGCGGTGGCGGTGTAGGCGGCGGGGGTGGTGGAGACCGCGGCGGGCAGCAGCTGGGGGCGATCGATCGCGAGAGTCCAACTGCGCAGCAGGGTGCTCAGCGCAAGCGCGGCAAAGACCACCACACCAACCACGCCGAGCTGGAACCAGATGTCGAGCCAGGCGTTGTGGGCGTGCAGCTGCTGTACCCCGGCGTGGAAAACGAGGTGATCGAACGGATCGATCCACGGGATCCAGTAACTGACCCACCCCCAGCCGAGAACGGGGTGCTGCTGGGCGGCCGCAATGACGTCGTTCCAGATGCCGAGTCGACCCGTCAGGTCGTCGCTTTTGCCGAGCAGGCCGAGGATCTGGCTGCTGAACAGGCTCGCCACGGCGGGAATGCCCACCACAACGGCCGCCATCAGCCCATAGACGGCACCGCGTTGCCGCGGCGTGCGGGCGCTGCGCATCAGGAGAACGGCGACGAGAGTGGCGGTGAGGGCGACGAGCGCCAGCGTGATGGTGGCGGACCGGGTCATCCACACCATGGCCACGGCCAACACCAGCCAGAGCGAGCCGGCAATGAGGGAGACCGACCGGGAGGCCAGCTGAAGGCCAAACACGATGAGGGACAGCAGGGCGAGGAACCCGAGAAGGCTCGAGTTGCCCACAATGCCCTGGATTTTGCCGCCGTCGAGGATCAGGTCGCGCGACCAGTAGAGCAGCTTCGGAAACTTCTCGGGGTCGTACTGCGAGTAGTCGCCCCAGAACGGCAGCACGGGGTGACGCACTACCAGCGACACAAAGAGTTCAAAGGCGAGCGACAGCGCGAGGATGAGGCGCAGCGCGGTACCGAGGGCGGCGAGCAGTTGCACTCGGGTGAATGCGATGGCGAGGGCAAGACCCGTCACGATGGTGATCAGGGTGGTGAAGAGCCCGAGCGCTGTGCCGCCCCGGTACTGGGACCAGATGAGGGACAGCACGGCGAGGCCCACAAACCCCAGCAGTGGCAGGGGGAGCGAGGCGATGCGCCACCGATCGCGAGCGTCGACGAGCAGGAGAACGGCGACCACCGTGATGGCGATGGCGAGCACGCCGAATCCGTACCAGGTGATGGAGTACCGCCAGGCGTCGCCGGCGAGCAGGGTGAACAGGGCGACAACCGCGTACACCCGAAGAAATACGCGGTTCCGGATCATGGAGTCGAGGTTATACGAACTCGCTCAGAGCCCGGTGAGCCGCACCAAGGGCTGGCCGGGAGCATCCGGCTAGACGAATGCCGCCTTACCGGTGATCGCCCGGCCAACGATGAGGGTATTCATCTCGCGGGTGCCCTCGTAGGAGTAGATGGCCTCCGCGTCGGCGAAGTGACGGATGACATTGTTGTCAAGCACAATGCCGTTGCCGCCGAACAGCTCGCGGCACCAGGCGACGGTTTCGCGCATCCGGCTCGTGGTGAAGGCCTTCGCGAGCGAGGCGTGCTCATCACGCTGGCCGCCCTCGTCGAGCATCTCCGAGACGCGAGTGACCACACCGATGGACGCGGTGATGTTGCCGAGCGACTTCACCAGGAGGTCTTGCACGAGCTGATGGCCACCAATCGGTTTGCCGAACTGGATGCGCTCCCCGGCGTAGGCGACGGCCGCGTCGTACGCACCGATCGAGTTGCCCACGGCAGCCCAGGCGACTTCAGCCCGAGTGAGGCGCAGCACCGCCGCGGTCTCGCGGAACGAGTTCGCCTTCTGCAACCGGTTCGCCTCAGGGACCACCACGTCGTCGAGGGTGATGTCGGCGTTCTGCACAATACGCAGGGCCTGTTTGTTCTCGATCTTGGTGGCGGTGAAGCCGGGGGAGTCCGTGGGCACGATGAATCCCTTGACCTGACCGTCTTCTGCGCTCTTCGCCCAGATGATGGCGATGTCGGCGATGGTGCCGTTGCCGATCCAGCGCTTGGACCCATTGAGAATCCAGTTGTCGGGGTTCTCCGGGTCGCGCCGGGCGATGGTGCGGAGGCCCTGGGCGGAATCGGAGCCGGAGAGCGGCTCGGTGAGGCCAAAGCATCCCAACAGTTCCCCGCTCGCCAAACGCGGCAGCCACTCGGCGCGCTGTTCGGTCGACCCGCCGACCCCGATGGAGCCCATCACGAGTCCGTTCTGCATCCCAACGAGGGTCGCGATGCTGGCATCCACCCGGGCGAGCTCGAGGGCAACCCAGCCGCGGAAGACGGCGGAGTTCTCGAATTCGCGGGTCTCCTCCCAGGGCATCCCGAACAGCCCGAGGTCGGCGAGGCCCTTCACAACCTGCGTCGGAAAAGCGGCGCGCTCCCAGTGATCGTTGACCAGCGGGCGCACTTCAGCTTCGAGATATTCGCGCAGGCGAACGATGACATCCTTCTCCCGATCAGACAAGGAATTCTCAAAACCGTAGAAATCGGCGGACAGCGGCGCGAACGACATATACATGCTCCATTGCTTGTAGGAAATCGAGGCCAGCCTAAATCGCGGTGCGACCGGCACCTAGGGCGTTGGTACTTTGGTCTAACCGACGAAGAGAGACAGGCGAGATGTTTGTAGGCATCACCAATACACCGCGCGATTACCCCTGGGGATCCCGCACCGCCATCGCCGAACTTCTGGGCACCGCACCGTCGGGTGGGCCTGAAGCCGAGCTGTGGCTGGGTGCTCACGATGGATCGCCGGCGATTATTGTGAACGCCGCGTCCGTTGGTGGTTTCGCAAACCTCGCCGAATGGATCGCCGGTGCTCCCGATGTGGCGCTCGGTGCGGGTGCTGGTGCCGGTGAGGAACCACGACTGCCCTTTCTGATGAAAGTTCTCGCCGCAGCATCCCCCCTCTCGCTCCAGGCCCACCCCACGCCCGAGCAAGCCCGCGCCGGATTCGAGCGCGAAAACGCTGCCGGTGTGCCCGCGGATGCGCCCTTTCGCAACTACAAAGATGCCTACCCCAAGCCTGAGCTGATGCTCGCGCTGAGTGACACGTTTGAGGCGCTGTGTGGGTTCCGGTCCGCCGAAGCCACTCGCGCCTCGCTCGATGCCCTGCTGGTTGTCGACGCTGACCTGGCCGGTGGCACGCTCGCCGAGTTGTCGATGTCCGAGGAGGCGCTCGCCGAGACGTCGCCTATAGCTGCGCTGCGCGCGCGGTTGGTGTCGGATGCTTCGCTCCCCACGACCTTTGAGTGGCTAATTTCTCGCGGCGACGGTGTCGACGTGCTGATTGAGCGAGTTGTCGCTGCGGCGGAAGCCGTAGTGGCCTCCGGCAACACCGGACTGGAATTCGCCACGGTGACTTCACTCGCCACCGAGTACCCGGGCGACCCGGGAATTGTGATCTCGCTGCTGATCAACCGCGTCAGTCTCACCCGCGGCGAGGTGCTGTACCTGCCGGCGGGAAACATTCACGCCTACCTGTCCGGCCTCGGCATCGAGGTGATGGCCTCGTCCGACAACGTGCTGCGCGGCGGACTCACCCCCAAACACGTGGACGTGGAAGAACTGCTGGGTGTGCTCGACTTCATGCCGCTGCCGGTGCCGTACCTGCCGCCCATCGCGCTCGCCGAGGGTGTCTCGGAGTACCGCCCCGACGTCACGGACTTTGTGCTGGTGCACGCCGAGGGTGAACATCTGTCCGTTGACTACCCTCTCGGTGGACCCGCGATCGCCCTCTGCCTGAGTGGGTCGTTCACCCTTGTGGGTGTGGAGTCGTCCGTAGTGGTGGCGCGTGGCGAGTCGGTCTACGTCACGCCGTCCGAGAGGGCGCTCACTGTCTCCGGATCGGGCGAACTGGTGCTGGCCACTACCGGCAAGTAGCCGTGAGGCGCAAGCTGCGTGAGGGAGCCGCTCGCTGTGGTGCGGCAGCACCAAATCGTTACCGGGTGAGTCGGTCGATCTTGGTAGCGTGCGCCTATGGCTACCCCTCGCTCAGTTCTGTCATCCACGGTGATTGCGCTATCGCTCTTCTCGCTGGTCGCGTGCGCACAAACGCCCGTCGGCGCTGAAACCGCGACGCCAACCGCCACAACCTCGTCCACCGCCAGTGCGGATCCCGCGAGCGACGAGCCAACCGTTCCGGACCAGGTGTTCGGCGGCGACTGCGCGGCGGTACTTTCGGTCGACGACGCGGGCACGGTTCTCGGCACCGCAGCCAGCGCGCAGTCCGTGATGGCCAGTCTGCTGCCGTTCTCGCAATCAGCGCGCGACGTTGGTGGTCTGAATTGTGGCTGGGACAGCGCCGACGAGTCCGTGCCAGCCGGGCTTCGTGTGACCATTTTGCCTGCCGAGGCCGTGGGAGAACAGGCAGTCACCGAGGACAACTACTGCGACGTGTTGCCCGGCGAGGGGGAGTGTCTGTTCAGCGTTGTTGAGCAGGGGTGGTGGTTCTCCGGCACGATGCTGCCGTTGACCACTTCGTCGGTTGACACCATCAACGCGCAGGTTGGTACTCTCACGTCCCTCTTCGTCACCGCCGCGAGCGCAGCGGAGTCGGCCGATGATTTTGCCCCGGCGACGCCCCTCGACGGCGAATGGTCGGGTGACGTTGACTGTTCCGCCCTCGCCCAGGTCGTTGATGCCGCCGCACTTCTCAACCAGCCCGGTGTCACCCTTGCCGCTGATGCTCCCGTCGGCGCTATTGAAGCACCCCCTGGGTACTTCGCCGCGGGTGATGCAGCTGGCTTTACGGGATGTACCTGGTTCGGATCGGCCGGAGACGGGGGCACGGAGTCCCAGGGAATCTTCGCCTACTATCTGGCGGGCGGATCGTGGATCGAGGCAGAGGTTGCTGCTCTGCCGGGCGCACAGGAACTCTCGGGCGATGGAATCGACCGGGCGTATCTGGTGACCGATCCCGCGTTGTCGGCTGGCCGTGCCGGAGTGCTCCACGTGTTCGATGGGGTCAACTGGCTTGCGATTACGGGCGGGCCGGCGAGTATCGACGAGTCCTACCTGCCGTTCGCGTCCGCGCTGATTGCCGAACGGAACACAGCGAACTAACTCGCTTCGCGGAGCCCAAACGTACGCCGGTACGCCATCGGGGTGGTCTGCAACACCTTGAGGAAGTGGTGCCGCATCACCGCCGACGTGCCGAACCCGGTGTCTTGCGCGATGGTCTCGAGCGCGCGGTCGGTGCTCTCGAGGAGTTCCTGTGCCCGGATGATGCGCTGCCGGTTGAGCCACGCGGCCGGCGTGGTGCCCATCTCGGCGCGGAATCGGCGTGCGAACGTGCGCGACGACATGAGTGCCCGCCGCGCCAGCTGCTCCACACTGAGGTCCGCGGCGAGGTTGTCGAGCATCCACTGGGCGACGTGCGCGAACGAGTCGTCGGCGCACTCCTGCACGGGTGCTTCGATGTATTGGGACTGACCGCCGTCGCGCTGCGGGGGAACCACCATTCGGCGGGCGATCACGTTCGCCGAGGCGGCTCCGTGCTCTTTGCGCACGATGTGCAGCGCCGCGTCGATTCCCGCGGCGGTGCCCGCACTCGTCACAACCCCACGATCCTCGACAAACAACACGTCCGGGTTCACCGCGGTAGCGGGGAACTCCTCGGCCAGACGGTCAGCGTGCATCCAGTGGGTGGTCGACCTGCGTCCGTCGAGCACACCCGCCTGCGCGAGCGCGAACGCCCCGCTGCACACACTGAGAATCCACGCACCTCGTGCCTCGGCTTGTCGGATGACGTCGAGAAACCGCTCGTCGATGGCGTCGATCGAATGTGCGGGCACGGCG
>Ga0247807_10000239_pt1 | contig 36719 bp, 30 predicted proteins | sample UWRJL074202C1_FD_179931 | JGI IMG/M metagenome (GOLD analysis project Ga0247807, IMG submission 179931) | Plant litter microbial communities from Arlington Agricultural Research Station in Wisconsin, United States - UWRJ-L074-202C-1 | ecosystem: Environmental > Terrestrial > Plant litter >...
CACTGGTGCCCGTATCTTCGGTGCCATGAAGGGTGCTTCTGATGGAGGTATTCTTATCCCCCACTCCGAGAACCGCTTCCCAGGTTACGATATCGAGTCTAAGGAGCTTGATGCCGAGACTCTTCGCAAGTACATCTTCGCAGGTCACGTTGCTGAGTACATGGAGACCCTTGCCGATGATGATGAGGAACGATACAAGTCTCAATTCCAAGGCTATATTGATGATGAGATAGAGGCCGATGGACTGGAGGAGGTTTACCTAGAGGCACACAAGCAAATCCGTGCTGATCCATTCAAGAAGGTTGAGGATGCTGGAGAGAAGAAGTCTAAGGATGAGTACAAGAAGGAGTCCTTGAAGTTCAAGGGCCGCAAGTTGACAAAGGAGGAGAAGGTCCAGAGAGTCAAGGACAAGATTGCGGAACTCAAGGAATAAGCTTCCGTCTTCTTGCTATCTTTCAGTGTACTCGACAAAAAGCTTGGCTTGCGCGTTGTTTGGGCGTCAGGCGTCCTGGGTTAATGGTCATAAACAAGAGCTGAATGCCATGATTCCCAAATGCATCATTTGCCTTCTAAAGCTGTCTATTGTGAACTCAAATTTCATTTTCGTGGCGTTGTGATATTGACAACAATGATCGCTAATCACGCATTTTTGAATGGCAAAAATGGTTCCTCGGGCTACGCCGGTAAAGCCTATACCAATGTTCACCCGCCCACCCCGCTTCGTGACAACCCGTTAAACCCTTGACTTTAGATGCATCCCATTAATAATGCTCTTTTCCCTCAACTGTTGCCCTTTTCACGATCACAAGTTCTTTTAGGAACCCTCTCACTAAACACTACGCTGCGCTCCCCATTTTTCCATCCACCAGCTGTGGGTCTTATGTTATCATAGTCGCCCGCCCGCCGTTTCCGCAGCACAACAACAATAAGTCTGAGTCGCAGAGCTTCCCGATAGCGGTCCATTGACCTGGCACAAAACTCAGCAGTAGCTACCCGAGCGCAATACAACTCGCTATCATCTTGTTGACAAATACTCAAGAACATCACGACCGCAAGCACTTAATCTTGGCGAACGATGGCTTCTCAGCCTTGTCTCTAATTGCCACTGCCGGCTTACGATAGCGACACAAAACGTCCCTACGAGGACAAAACCCTTTACTTCGGCAAATTGATCCAACCTCTTAATCATAACCCAATATGGAGTCGGTACATGGAGTGGATGTATCGTGGATGCACAGGACGACGAGCAACACCTTCAAAGGTCAGTCAGTCCAGATGGGGAAGTCTAGTCTTCAATTGCAGCAGGGATTAAGTGCTCTCGTTTCTTGATGTTGGGTTACATGGCAATGCTGATAGTAAGATTCATGTTTAGACCATACGTCAAAACCACCCCATGCGCATGCTTCAACGGTTCATGAAGTACCGATCTCGAACCCAGATATCCCCGAATCGCAGATCAAAGACAACCCGACTTCTCCGCAAACCATACCTCCGCGTCCAGCAATCTCTAGATCTGGCTCTTCCGAAAAGACGATAACTATTAACGGGCTGGCTAAATCGCCATCACCCGGCGGCCCAACATCAAGGAGGAACTCATGGTTGTCAAGCATTTCCTCGAAATTCTCACCAACATCCCATAATTTTGGTTCTGCTTCCGGTAGTCTTCCAACTCCACTTTCCCCAACCCAAGAAGTTCCCAGTTCTCCAAGTTCGAACCCCCCAAGGAATGCTGTATTGCCCCATGGTGCAAAGGTGGCAGGGGATCTGCCATACACGCCTGCACCACCAAAATCAACACAACCTGGGTTCTTACAAAGTGCACTCCGAAGGTTATCGTCATCTGGAGGACAGTTGTCCAACGGCCCCAAGTCTACACAGCATGGACTCTGCGAACGGAGAGTGCTGAATGTTGACCGTCACCGCGAACGATGCCAGCTTTTAGACTTAGATCAATCAAAACTACGGAGGGTGGCTTTTTGTGTTGATGTTGAGATAGCGAGCGGTCCACGCTACAAAGATGAAGATGGAGGTGAAGGAAAATCATCCAAAAAGGACAAAAGAAAACCGTCTGAGAAAGCCGGAGCTGCGGACCCAAAGAACCCAGAAGGGACCAAACGTGGAAAAGAAGAAAATGATATTACACCTGTGCCTATAGAACAATCACCGAAAGATCCTGCAAAGCAAACAGTGGAAAGCACGCCTTCCCCCAAAGATGAAACTTCAACTGCAGATAAAGAGACGACCAAAAAGAAGGAGAAGAAGAAGCGTAGCGAGGAGGAGAGGAAGGCCAGGAAGGAGAAGAAACGTAGACTAGCAGAGGCAAACGGTACCTTACCTGTGGAAGTGGTAAGGGATGAGCTAAATGGCAGTGAGAGCTCCCTTCATAGTCATGCTGGCTCCGGGAATCAAGGCACCCAAGTTTCTCCTACCATAGATCCCCTCCGGATATATCGGCGATGTTGTCAGCTACGAGAGACTCCTATACTGAAGAAAGTCACGGAACAATTAGCAGCATCATCTTCTTCAACAGCGACGCCTGGGGTACTCAAGCTCGATCTTACTGATTACTGGATGCAACTACCAGATCTTATCACATTAGGCGACTATCTCGCAGTAGTACCGGTAAAGGAATTAATTATGGAAAATTGCGGACTTACCGATGAGGGGCTTCGCGTTATTTTGGCCGGGCTTCTGGCAGCAAAATCTCCCACCCGTCCAGTGAACAAGTCTAGGGTAAACAATCACAATGAGGTTCCACAAGGTGGTGTTGTAGAAAGACTAGTCTTTACGAACAACGCAAAGATTGGTCGTGATGGTTGGCGGTATCTCTGTCTCTTCATAAACATGTGTCGGTCGCTTAAATCCTTGGATCTATCGAAGGTGCCATTCCCACAGGCGCCAACACAACCAGCCTCACATTCGCATTTTAGCAATAGCCATCTTAGCCGCACAAGCAGCGGTGTCAGTACCAATCGTGAAATTTCATTTCTGCTATCAAAAGCGGTTGGAGAAAGACTTGCCGGGGAAGAATTTGAGCTTTTGAATGTAGCAGAATGTGGATTTACCGCTGATCAGCTAGGCGACCTAATAGATGGATCCATCAAGTCTGGTCTGAGGCGGCTCGGTCTTGCAGGAAATAACATCACGCCGGAAGGCATGCAGCATGTCTCAAGGTACATTCAAGGGGGAAGCTGTGAAGGTTTGGATCTTGGCGGCAACAACCTACAAAATCTACTAGGTACTATCGCGGATGCTGTGCACGAAGAAAGTCCGCTATTCGCTCTCAGCCTGCGTGACTGCAGTCTCACTCCAGAGTCGCTATGGATATTATTTCCAGCTTTGGTAAAGCTTCAAAACTTTCGTGAGTGTTATTCAACTCTTAAAGTCTGGTTTATAGCTCTACGAAATTTTAAAATATATTACTAACTGCGATGTTCTGATAGGATTTATTGATTTATCACAAAACCATGAGTTATTCGAAAGAGATCCAAGTGCAATCTCACTACTTCGAAGGTATGTCATAAAATTGCTCGCCCTGACCCGATACATAGTTCGTATTTGGTCGAATTTGCTTCAAGTATCCGCATTCGAATTGCATAGTCTGCCACATCTCATATCAAGTTGTTGCCCAACTGAGGGGACCAGGTTTGGTACTCGACGCGGCAGAGTAGCCAGGCAAGTCTCATTTGAAACTCTGCTGACAAACGATTGATAGATATCTTCCCAAGATGCCAATACTCAAGAGGATCCATCTTACCGATGTATCCATGACGCCAGAGCAGGCAATAGCGCTGGCGGAGATTCTCCCTGACACTCCTAGCCTGGCACACGTCAATTTGTTAGAGAATCCAAAGCTTTTCGCTCTAGCAAACGCGAAGGATGAAGCGAATCAAGAGGAAGCCTGCGCGCTATACGCCTCACTGATGGCAGCAGTCCGAGTTTCAAAGACTCTCATCTGTATTGATATTGAAGTGCCTTCTAATGATTCAAGTGAAGTGGTCAAGGCTCTAGCGAAGCAAGTGGTTGCTTATTGCTTATACAATATGGAACGCGGTCCAGTTGCTGAGATCAGTGAGACATCATCTGCTGCAGAGGATCATAGCGGCATGAAAGAAGTTGTTGTACCGGATGTGCTATTACATCTTGTGGGGCATCACAAAGAAGGCTCTTACGGGAATGATGATGATGACGTCGAACCGGCCCCTGACGATGATTACGTTATAGGTGGGACTGGTGTTGTCAAGGCATTGGGGATATGTTTACGAAATCGCGGAAACGATTCTCGGCGACCATCAGCAGACCGTACATTTTCTTCGGACGCAAGTGTTTCGGGAGCTCCGACTGCGTCAGGAGGCAAAGCAAAGCAAATGTCGAAGAACTTATTGGGTAGTGCACGAAACATCAGAGCACGGCTTCAACCTGCTATTCTAAAGGAGTCTAGAGGTGACCAAAATCAGTATGCCCGTCTCTTGTTCCTCGACAACACGTTAAGTGGCATGATCAAACGCTTCGAGGATGAATTCCCCGAGACACGGATTCCAAGTACAGTTGCTCAGCCATTTTCCTTCAATACAGAGAAGGACGAGACAAGTCCAATCGAGTCTGTTGACAACTGGAATGGTATAGATGCTCAGGGATCTGACGTCGAAGATCTTGCACTCGTTGAAACCGCGCAGAGTGATGACGAGTATTCAAATGTTAGACCTGTATTATCCCGCCACAATTCCGATGTGTCGCTGGCTTCTAAGGCTTTTACCGAGGAGGAAGGTCGTATGCATCGTTATGGCCAGAAGCTTCGTCGCGATTTAATAAAACAAAAAAGTGATGATCAAGGAAATAGCAACTCTATTGACGATGAGCATCTCCAACTACTTCGCGCCTTGGTGGAAGGTCTTGGTGGTGAGGAGCTAAGGCGTAAGCTTGAAGACCATGGCGAGGATGCCGTCCTCGAGGAGCTGAGTGACGAAGCAAGCACCTTACGACTGCAATTAATAGAACAAGATCCAGAAAATTGGAAGAAGTTCGCAGAGACTATGGAAGTAACACATCGAAACTCTCAGGTCGCTGGTATGGAAAGTTTCAGTGCTATTGAGTAGGGCTCTCGTACCTGATATAATGATATAATTTTCAGGAATCAATAGCGCGTACACAACAAGGTGGCATGGCTTCAATGGAATCATTATTTCATCCCTCGAGTAGTAGATAGGATTAGTGCACAATTAGCTAGATAGCAGTTAAAACAGGGGCATGCTATCATACTAACATTGCCCATGCTGGTTCCATGGCAAGGAAAGGAATGTACATTACAATAGGATGTATATGTATATATATATGGAGCAAAACAATATCGTTATATGGATTTTCGTGTCTGTTCAATTATCAATTATCACTGTACTGTAAATCGTTCATTTTAGTTGTTGATTAGCGACTGTCTCGACAGTGCCAGTTTTGATACGCTACATAGTCTTGAAATTGAACTATACCAAGAAAAAAACGCGCTAAACTGACTCTCGTGTAATCCTGCGAACCTGAGCACCATTAAAGTTATTGTGAATGACCATGTTTTTCTACCTAAAAGAGAAAAAGTCGCGAGATCAGATGTAGTCAGATTTCTATTTTGGCTTCCACCATCCCTACCTTTCTCGTCCGCGCTAAGTGGTCCACCTCGAGTCTGCTCGTGAAAATCTGATGACAACACAATCCCTCTTTTGGCTAAGTAAAAGTATCGTCAGTTCTAATATCGGGATTATGTCACCAGGCTATACGTGAGACCCAGAATCCTGGGCACTACTAAGAAGCGCCCATAAGCACGCATATGCGCTAGCGAGAAACCCCTTTTCGTCTCGTTGGAGGGAGACTTTTTTGCAACAAGGGATGTTTATCACTAGCTCGAGTGTTTCAGAATAGACCTCGGGTCGTGTTATTTATGCTTAATTCGAAAGGGCTTCTTGGCACATATATTTGGTGTGGGGGCGGTTCCTGGTTTAGAAGATTCGTGCTTATTTGGTTACACTGCTTCTAGTAATCTTGACTCAACTAGTGGACTTTTGTGTCGGCGAAGGAGTTTCTGAAGAGTGGCGGTTGCTCAATCATTGCCCTGTTTAATAGACTGTGCCTCAATTGCAGGTGAACTTGGTAAAATACTCGGTCACCAAACCTGGTCACATTCTGATATTGCACGATTCAGCGTATCAGAGTGGCTCGAAAACACTTAGTCAAGTATCCTGGGTGGTGAGTTGTGCCATAAAAATATTCACGATTGCTGAAATATACCCATAGGAATTTGAGATATTCATGTCGAGCTTCCTGCGTACCTATCTCGAAATCGCTATTCTTGTTGAATGGGCTAGTTTATCCTGTTACCACTACCCGGAAAGTAAGCAAAGATTCAGTAACTCATTGTTCATTATTTCGTTAAAATATATAACTCTTCCTGAGTAATACCAGTTTATGAACACTACAGCCATCTAATCGAACCCCTGCCCAAATAGTCCCATTAATGCCATTACCAGTAAACATGTTATATGCTGACCATCGAGTCCAATGCAATGTAATCCACTTCACTCCTTTACTATTCGTATACTCCTCGTATACCCTCTATCTTGCCACCATCTAATAATTCTCTCCATTTAAAATTAGGAACAGCGGGTACCACCCGGGTAATATCATATGGTGTGATAATCCTCCGTTGTTTGGCTGGCCTTTCAATCGATTTTTTGTTCTCGTTCCTTTTGATCCCGTTCATGTAGTCAGGCTGCCATCTTCCGTTCGCTCTCTACACAGGCCTCACAAACCCCTCCGCCAAACACCCGGGTATGTCGTCTCCACCCTTCGGCTACGATAATCTCGCCGCTTACTTCGCCTCCTCCCGCCGTGGCTTTGGTGTAGGATCTCCGTCTAGGAGATGTTTCCATGCCCATTCCCGGCTCGAATGAGTCGAAGGATCCACTGATCTCAGTAGGCGAGTAGTACGTTTGGGCTTCTCCTCCCCCTCTCTCATAGAACGTTGGGGGAACTAGTGGTGGCCGCGGCATCTGGCCAGTCGACTTAACTACGGGAGCAGACTGGAAGTCATCTGTGTAGGGAGTCTTTTCTGAGACTGGCAACGAAGGGCCGGTGGCTGTTTTGGAAGACCGATCTTTCCTGCTAATGTATATCCCCAAGAAGAAGAGGCATAGGAGGCCAAGGAAGAGATAAGTAGTCTGGAAGTCGTGGATGCTGTTACCAGTACGAGGCTCGGAAAGAACAGGCATCGTGAGTTTTTTAGTATATTTGGAGGAGCAAGTACCTCTGGTTATGGGAGAAGGCTGGCCTGGGCGAAAGATATCCAATTCACATTTGGGAGCAAAACATGTTTGAAGAAGGGGAATTGGGAAGCTTATGTAGGATTCCCGTGAATAACATTATTAGTTGGAAAATGGTCAGCATGGATCTGACTCGCATATCGTGGATACTGGACTGGGCTTTACTAGCTTTACTACTGTCGCTTTGGTCGTACGATATGCATAGACACTCTCACAAACTCAATACCACGATCTTGGCATAAATATAATCAGGGCACAACCCTGCAACTTTTTATTGTACTTACTATTATGAATATTCAGACAAACGCTGATGGCTGGCGTGTACCTTCTCCGAGCGGTCAAGCCAGCATATAACGCCGTACTATCAGCCGGACAGGACTTGAGGTGGATTTAAATTGACAAACACCTACCGTGCTCTAGCTTCAGCTCAATTGGTAGAACAGGTTGCACATTATGATTGCCATAAAGGCCGTATGTGGGGTCCGATAAAGAGAGGGCTCTCTGTGAGCCAGCCATTATAATCACACGATGCTTGCGACTGCAGGTTGGCCAACACGAAGCCAGTTGAGGGCCGTGTGTAGGGCTGCCCATTACGAGATACGGAGTCTGGTCGTCTTGTCCCCATCAGCTCTGAACGTCGATCTCCCGCTCGCCATCTCATCTCATCTGGGTCAAACAGACGCCTTCACAGCTCTCCTCGTCGAGGGTTAACCGAGGCGCCGAACACTACTTACGCAAATAGACAATATCTCCGCATCCATGGTTCCAACAGCCGGCGCAACAGATTGCTGTGTCTATAAGCCAATCGTTCTTGTCCCAACGCGCGAAGAAGGAGCTCCATGAAGTTTTCTTTATTGTACGTACATGTAAGCAACCACAATGTGGAGGGATAGACGCGGTATCCACCTCCAATTTAGGCCATCAACTTATAGGCATGAGCTGTAATAGGCTGGGTGACAAGAAGGGTACGCCCGGATTTGCCGCCAAAGCGCCACTGGCTGAGTACCATGGTATCTACGAAGGCGAAAGCAACTTGGTCTAAAAAGAATAATCCGCCTTCTGTTGGTGGTTTGGTGTTAGTTTGAAGGTTCCATGGTCGTGTGAGGTTCCTTTCAGCTCACATCAGCCTCGCTTAAGTCCTTCGGGGGTCCTGATTGGGCTAGACCCGGTATGGCCCAGTGTTTTTTCAGCCGACGCCCATCTTCAAGATCAAGATCTGTCAGGCCGCAGTCGCAGATCTTCAACTGTCACTAGGAACCCATTCGCTTATTTGTTTACTTGTTTGTTTGACCCCCTTACTTGGATCAAGAACGGAGTAGGGTGCGCTTTTGGAAAAGGCGGTGGTAATCGATGACAAGATTCCGCCGCAGCAACCTGAGAGGGCAAAGAAGCTGCGTACTCCAGCTCGTTAAGCAGCCTAACAAAAGTGAAGTTACTCCAGCCCCAGCAGAGGCAAATACGATTGCGGCGAAATGTCTAACTCCAACTTGCTTGGTTACATCAGTCAGGACTGCCTACATCATTGGAGTCCCGAGTGTGCAGACCCGTCTTGGCTGCACTGCAGAATGCATTGGACCCCATATGCCTGTTCTTTCGTGCAGTGGCAGTCGACAATGCAGCATGTCATTGCAGCATCATATGAGAGCCGAGATACAATGATAGGAGGAGGATGCTTCATCTTGACAGTGCACAGCTGAGGCTCTCTTTATTAAGTTTGTCAAAGTTTTCAGCCAAATCTCAGAGTACCTCCAATCTCAGCGTGACCTTTGTAAGAAGCCCCAGTACTGAATCTCGGATACCAACGGAGGAAGTCGAAGTCCAGGATGACTCAGTATTATAGATTGTTTCTATCTCCATTTCAACAAACTTTGCTTACAAAGCTGGTTATGGAATTAAATCACGTGGGTTATATAAGAAAGATCTCAGGCACAGACGACTGATTATAGCTTACATGGCATAGTCTTGCACGGTACGTAATCATGTTCGGCAGATTTTATGGTTCCAAGACCATTAAATCTATATCAAATGGCACCTCGTATCAATGGAGCACATTGCCTTTGTTTCTGCTATACCTAGCCACCAAATAGCCCGTACTCGGTCTCCCTGAGGAACAGTATCAACACCACATAACATCTTTCCGCGAGAATCGGGTTGATTGCACCGGAGATAATACGAGCAGCGGCGTAATCAGAAATTGAAACTGATTTCTGGTTATTCTACGCCTTCGGCATCCTTCAACATCCTTCCAACATGATGTCAGATATCACGTACCCACTCGCTGTGATTCATGCCCCTGGAATTAAACAACCGCACAGGGACTAACGTCCCCTTTTGAGTCTCGGTATATCACGAACACAGATTTTTAGACTGCATGAGAGCCTGGATTAGTCCCAACTCTGGGGTAAATCAGTTGACCGGTCACCCCCGTCTTCCTCACCAGGAAGTCGGTTCTCATTTCTCATTCGTCGAAATACGGTAAAGTGAGCCTCAAAACATCCCAGCATTCTCCAATTCTTTGTTGTCGTATGGTGGTAAGAGATTGTATCAGCTTAGTCTTCCAAGCATAAACTATTATCATACTGCCATCCTGGAAGTCACAAGAGGCTGTTCAAACAGCGTCTTAGTGATACACTCAATAGATATATAATATCCATGAATAATATACATCATTCTTCCTCGACCCGTGTAATGGCTGCCGCTAGGGGTTATGGTTCGTGTCATCCTTGTTCTCCTTCTTTCCTTACGTTCCCGAACTTGCCGCATTGCTGACAAGGTCAATGCCATTGCTGGTGGGTATAAGTCATATTTACCGAGAGGCTTTAAGCTTTGAAAGGGTAATGAGAAATGGTAGAGTTTTGTTGTCTTGCAATGAGGGTTTTCTGGCATGATATTGAGGCCCCAATTAGAAGCCGAGTATCTATTAGCACACAAAGAGCTTAGCATATGTATACAAACTGTCTAGGATGGTTTTCAGTATTGCAACTAGCTCCTCTCGTTTTGTAATCGAGTTACGTTTGACTGGGAGCAATATGCCGAACTAGGTCCGGAGTTTGCTCATAGAGGAATGCTTAGAAATGTAAAGCCATTCTATAGGTCGAGACTGAGTATTCCATACAAAGTCAATTCTCGGCAGATAGCGTCGATTCATAATGATTTGATATCGTCCAAATTGCAACAAGTCCAACCGCCAGACCATCGAAGCCTTACCAGCCCTACCAAGCCACCTCCAAACGCATCGAAATGAGGTCGGCGACGTCAAACAATACTACGAATCATAATCAGATCCGCTTTGTCGGCGGTGGGCTGTCTTACGATCGTCAGCAAGGTCTATTTGTGCCGGGTTCTCATGTGGTATTGTTCCGATTAGGCCTCCCATACCACCACTCGTATAGCTTTCCGGTACCATTGACACTGAATTATTCATGCCATGCCATTGTAACACTTGCTCTCGAAAGTATGCTTATCCCAGCCGCCTCTCACACTCTTGTGTCAAGCTTTATTCCACATCTACTATGATGCACACTAAAGCTGGCTTGGAAAAATTTGATACTATTGTGCGCATAGTATCCAGGTACAGTCATACCAGTGAATATGTAAATTATGAGGGAGCATGTCACAATACTGCCTTGAGCATTAAGCAGCCTTGATAAGTGCTCATCAGAGACATCTTGCAATGATGTTAGTTGATATTCCTTGGTTGGGATCACGGACGCCACGCCGTAGGAAAGTGCACGAGCAAGATGTAAGTGCTGCTACTTATCACATCTCATCTCCGCTCTATGCTGCCAAGCTATACCTCCTTGCACTTCTCTTTGCTGTGGTGTTATGTGTCAAATGCACATTGGAACGGATAGCTTTGAAATCCCGAAAATGTATACGCCCCGACCCGCACTTTAATACGACCTTATACGCAAGCTTATTCAACATGGAGTCTTGAAGGCAAGTATACCGGCCCTAACGGTAAGAGTTGGGGTTATTGGTCTTCGAAGCATCTTAGAGGTTCGAGTAGACTTCTTAATTAGACCAAACCCACTATATTTTTAGGTGCCATGCTCTTTTTCTTTTGGTGAGGTGAATGACTGTATCTTCAATTTCATCTTCATGTCTTTATAACACAAGCTGTTTTATATATCTTACAGTAAAAGCCTGTGTCATGTAAAAGCCATGCAAACAACTGTCACGTGGGGCTTATATAGTAATGACTTATCACTTCCCAAAGTATAATCGCACGGAATGCATACCAACGTTGAAGCTATTGGCTTGACAAATACCTAGCTAGATCAAATTCGACAGACTAGCAAATTTCATCGCCGACCTATCTACTTTATACCTCGCAACGAGCCTTGCAGCTTCTCATATCGGAAGGAAAGGGGCTTAAGCGAGAATAGGAAAAAACCCCTGCTTCATAGAACATCAAAGTATATACCAAGTTTGAAAGCATAGGACTTATAGAAATCAACTACTGTCAGTTTAAATTTATATCCGGTATTTACATACTGCATGACTCAATTACTAAACAGCTATTGAGACATGTATTTGAGCAAAGAGAATCATGAATCTACATTTCATCATCATCGCATATCAAATTTTCCACAGCCCCCTCGACCTAGATCGACATGAAGAAGCTCTTTTCACCTTCCTGGGGCTTTACGAAAGCTCTCTTCACAATCGGATCCACACACGATATCCTAATTCTTTCTGGTGTAGCGGGACTTTCCAATCTCAAAAGACCATCACCCTTCGTATCCTTTCCAATCTCTGCATTAACACCATATTGCTTTCTGGCAGCCTTCAATGCGTCTCTTATAGCAAAAAATACCGCACTGCCCATGAAAAGCGGTGGCTCACCCACACCCCTACTTCGCTGAATCGTGCGTAGATTCTCCCATGTGACGTCCTTCAGTAAAGAGACGTTGAGCTCTTGGGGAACATCGCGGAAACCAGGTATCTTGTAGGCGCCAGGGCCACGCGTCGCAAGTTGACCTTTCATAGGGCCGCTGCGGAACCACAAGCTTTCTTCCATCGTAAAGAGACCCATTCCTTGCACGAAAGCGCCCTCAATTTGTCCATAGTCAATTGACGGATTGATCGATCTGCCGACATCCATCTTGATGTCAGCGCGTAAGCATGTCCAATCTCCAGTAAGAGTGTCAATTTCAACTTCAGCCGCGGAAACTCCTTGAGTGAAGTAGAAAAACATTTGGCCCGTATTTGGACCCCATGTGTACCCAATGTCCGGAGTCTTGTAGAAGCCATTCGCGGATAAATTGACGCGATCAAAGTATGCAGAACTTGCTAGCTTGCTCATCGGTGCATCTTTACCAAACTTTTCCCGATATGGTGCCAAACGCTCGTTTATCTGAGCACATGCATTGAAAATGGCGTATCCGTTTAGATCAGAAGTTGCTGATGCTGCAGTCGATGAGGTATTTGCAACGGTATTAGTAGCAGTTTCGGAGATAAAAACGTCCTCAAGAGGTACACCAAGTGCCTCTGCAGCTATCATTGTCATCTTCGTGTGAAGACCTTGGCCCATCTCGGTACCACCATGTGCAACAAGAACGCTTCCATCATGATATATGTGCACTAAGGCACCAGCTTGGTTGAGGAATAGCGCAGTAAAAGAGATTCCGAACTTTGTGGGAATCAGAGCTAGTCCGCGCTTCTTCCATTTTGAAGTCTCATTAAACTTCGTGATTGCTTCACGTCGCTCAGTATATGATGACTCATCCTGTACTTGTTTGTACATGAGTGGCACATGCCAATCCTCCAATGCTTGGTTGAAGTGTGTCTCCTCGCCCGGCTTGTAAAAGTTAATTTCCCGCAATCGCTCAGCCGGGATATCAAGTCGATCTGAAATTTCTTCGATGAAGCTTTCCGCTACAAATAGACCTTGAGGACCGCCAAAGCCACGGAACGCTGTATTTGACATTGTATTCGTTCTGCAAATTCGGCCTCTTACGTCGACGTTTGGAATTAGATAACAACCGTCTATGTGAGAAAGTGCTCTGTCACATACAGCAGCACTCAAATCTTGCGTCCAACCTGCATTGGCAAACACCTCCGCATCAAGAGCTTGTAGCTTGCCATCATTATTCACCCCTACCTTCCAGCGACATAGGAAAGGGTGTCTCTGGCCTGATGTAATCATGTCTTCATCACGGTTCAACATCGCACGGACTGGTCGCCTGGTTTTCTTTGCCGCAAGCGCACAAATAGCAGTTAATTGAACGGAACGAGTTTCTTTGCCTCCAAACCCACCACCTAAACGCTTGACTTTGACCACAACCTTGTTCGCCGCAACATCGCATACTTGAGCGACATATGACTGTCTTCTGGCTGTTAGCTAACTTATGATGCGTCGGACTCATTAGAGTTGCGGCCTAGAACGACTGTCTCAGACGGTAAGCACATTCAAGAGAACGATGCCCTTCCGTGAATATGACTCTTCCTACTCTTGAATGTGCTAACAGTCCAGAATAATCGGTATAGTGACAAGTCTCAATCAAAAAATTTATAGCTCCTGACTTACGATTCTGTAGTATTTTGGGTACTGGCATATATCTCCATCTCTCCATCCTCGGGTTTAGGCTATCAAAGCAAGTTAGCAATCAGCTTAGATTCCGAGTTGGTCTATCAAAGATCAAATGGGAGATGTATTACCACAACGACACATGCGTTTGTCTCTAGATAGAAGTGCTCTTGGCCTCCAATTCTAGTAACGCCTGTGAAAACGTGATCAGCAGATGCGAATGCTTCTTCTGTGTCTCCTTTCCTGATATATCGACTATGCTGAAAGTAGCTCTCCTTCTCGATTGCCTCCTCAATTGTGAAGATAGCTGGAAGCTCTTCGTACTCTACCATTACTGCTCTCGCACCCGCTGTCGCATGTGCAGCACTGTCAGCCAAGACAATTCCAATGGGCTGCCCAGCAGTAAAAACTTCGTCAACTGCGAAAAACACCTCATCACAAACTGGTGCTCCCCATTTGTTAGCTTCTGGTGATGGCATATCTGTATGATCCACGTAGTCCACAACACCAGGAAGCTCCATCGCAGCTGAGTGGTCAACAGAGGTGATTTTAGCATGCGCCTTAGTTGATAATACTAGACAACCGTACAGCTCATTTTTTTGAACCGGGATATCGTCGGTATATTGAGCTTCTCCAGTGGTTTGCTTAAGAGCAGCCACGTGAGGATTTGCTTTGCCAAGGATATTTTGTTGGTACGCAATAGTTGATTCCGTGTCTTTCTTTCCATGAGAAATCAGTCTCTCTATTTCAGGTACCACCTCCTCATCGATTTCAACGTCCTTGACCTCGAGTTTTGACAGGATCTCATGGTAGAAGCGGTAAAAGAAACCAAGCGCTAAAGACTTTCGATAAGTAGCCATACCACCTGGTACTCCAAATCTCAGATCAAAATCCTTTTCCAACGCGTTCATAGTCCCTTCAATGGTTGCAGGATTTGTAATGTTCTTCCCAACAAGATAGGCACCAGCCGCTTTTGCAGCTATCGTTGTAGGCGCCATCCCTCCGTAGACAAGGTCGGCACTCTCCACGACGTTTGAGTGGCTAAGTGAGATTCGAAGAGCTGCATTTACAATAGCAATATCATCATCTTTCCGCTTCGCTTGTTTATATGCCTGGAAGTATTCTCCATCTCCCCTAGTCACTGGAATGCGGATACTGGCTATGATTGCATCAGGAGGTAGAGCAGTGGATCTATAGCCTTTGAAAAATTGAGACATTGGAATTTCAATTTCCTTGTCCAATGACTTCGCCACCAAAATTGCATTTGATGCTACGAAAACTGGGTTTAAGTCGGATATGGGCGAAGCTGTCGCAAGATCTAATCAAGATTTATTAGTGATTGTACTTCTACTTGGGAGGGCTTGACTTACTTCCTGCTGGTGTACCAACGTTTCGAATTTGGCGCCCTGCAAAATACTTTAATTGTTTGTGAATAGCCGCGAAGACCTGTCCCTTGACAGGACCATAATGCTTAACAGCTTGAAGGGAGATAGCCTCGAGATCAGTAAGAATGACGTTTCCGCCAATCTCTAGATGATCTTCATTGAACGAGAACTGACGCAGCTCTGCAATATCTCCAACGAAAACAGAAGCAGTGTATTGCATCGCTTTGAATTTAATTTCAATCTGAGTTTCCGTGCTTCCTCCGATAATTTTTGCTGATGGATATACGCTCTTGATTTCCAACAGCTGCTGCATTGTGACTGGTCGATACCAACGCTTCCGCTTATTTCCAAAGGCAAGTGGTTTAAATTCATGTTTGGTCAGGGAAGGCGGAAATATGAGTTCTGTGTCGGGATTGTATTCAATGAATCCAGGTGGGGTGAATCTCTTAATCGGTTGATCGTCTTTGAAGCCATTGTCTTTGCAGCAGCCGCCAGAGGAATCACCATTGCCTTTATCCATGCAGCAGCCACCACCACCATTGGTCTTTGCCTTAGCGCAGCCAGTTTCTACACTGAAAGTTTGGGCAGCATCCAAAATAGGACGGTAGCCAGTGCATCTACACAAATTTCCATCAAATGCCTCCTCAACGTCATGTTTAGAGGGAGCTGAATCGTTTCTAAGTAGAGCATATAGACTCATGACAATTCCTGAAAGAAATATACTTTAGCCAAATCACTAGGAATACAGTTTGGGGTTTGCAATGACAACCACATGTTGAAGTTTATAGATCTACTTCCAGAACCGGCAAACAAAAAGATACAACCAAGATTAATGCTGAGGAAGCCAAATAAAGCACCTATGTAAACTTGATTGTATCACAAAATTTGAGGTTATGGATTTAAATCTACTCGTAAATTCGGGGGCCCTCGTCCACCGCTGTTTTGACATCAACTCACCTGGCGTGCAGAATCCACATTGACTGCCATTGCTCTTTGCAATTCTCTCTTGTGTAGGATGAGGTCTCTTGGTATTTCCAATTCCCTCAATCGTAATGACATGTTTCCCATCAACACTTACCAGTGGCGCTAAACAAGCATTAACACTTGCATGATATATCTTTTTCGTCGTTGGATTATATTGTGATACCACCACTGTGCAAGCTCCGCAACCTCCTTCGGCACATCCCAGCTTTGTACCGGTCAAGCCTATCCCACGAAGGTATTCGAGTAGGGTTACTTCTGGATCTATGTTGTCTATCACAACTTTTGTGCCATTCAGGTAGAAGCGGAGAGTATCGTCGTATGATGTGGTGACGGAAGAGAGGGCATGCGTAGATGAGGAGGATACCGCAGGCTCTGGCGAAATAGCACTAGGCGCCATCTTGGAGTCGTTGTAGTAAGGGATCTGATATCTTTTCAGGCTCGATGAGAAGAAGCTTCACCAGACAAAGCACCAGAGATTTTTCTCTTTCTGCGTGTCCGAGCTACAGCAGAGTGCTGAATAGAGAAGGAGGGGTGTGTCTCGTGGTGGGGTAGATAGGATATAGATATCAAATCTGAGTGAATTGTTGAGGGAGCAATTCTTTTCTTGTCGCCGATATCCGCCGATTTAGCCTGGATGTGCTAAATGCGTATAAATCGCTTTTGTTTGGTAAAACAAAGCTTGACATTCTTTACCTCCAAGTGTTTTATTTCTAAGATAGTGGTATATCTACTGAGCTCCCCGTCGTTGCCTCGGCGGGCTCCGACAGATGCCAAGCAAATTATTTGGATAAGAGTTTCACCAATAGGAAAGACATGCTTTGCAAGCAGTGCAAAATGAAGCGCTTCTAAATGGCGGTCTAATGCTGAATGAAAGACATCTAAAATATTGACTAATGAATACAGACACTCACCAGTTCAAGCTCATCCTTTTTATCAGACTTTTCAGACTTTTCTACTCAAGAAAATTCAACAATGATACTGAAAACTCCAGTGAGAGAGGCATAGTAATGGAACATACATATCTAATCTTTATGAACAAAACAAATACTACGCTTATACGTGTCAACCCATATGCTACAATTGCTTAACATAATAATGCAATATAAAAAGGGTAGTACTATCATAGGCGTGAACATAATGTTTTAGATTAGCTTTTTCAAGTGTGAGCATATCATTGCAACATTATACTTCATAACACAAGGCTCTGTTCCATTTATATAGCCATATTCAATATATCCTAATAACATGCCGGAATAATAGAAGCATAGGGTCACAGGTATAGTTGTATCAGTACTATAATTGTGCCTTACAAGAATGGCACGCGAGCAACATTTACAAGTAGTAATAACCTGATCGACATGGTTAGATATATGCACAAATATAAGACTTAATAAAATAGGTGAGAGCAGTTTCACTGTATTTTTGCAGCTGTGAATATGCTATCATTTAAAAGAAAAGCACACTCACCAGCAGAATTGCCACTCTCAGACCTTGTGACATCTATGTGTTTCCCCTACGACTAAACTAGCCCATCAGGTCTACGTAAAGGTGTTGAAAACCACTTGCTTGCTCGATAAGTCAATTGAATCAAAGATAGTGTAAGGATCCTTACATGGCTGGGTTTTAATGTTGCTTTCTGCCGTACTGTACTATGTTCATTGAGCGTGTCCAGCATATACAGCCGTGATGCCGTGCAGATGAACTTGTTTAGGCAGGCTGAGACTACACTTATGAAGCAAATTTTAAGTACTACGATATAGGTCGACGTATACGCAAGAGATAAACTGTAGTGGTGAAAAATCCAACTGACAGCAACAGCGTATACTAGCATGGATACTTCACTGCCAAAGGAGGTTTAGGAAAATAGATGAAAGCAGAATCTCGCACTCAAGTGGCTATTTGACTAAACAGCTAGGTGCATTGAAATTTGGAAATTGTCACGAGCTTGAAGGTAAAGGCGAAGTGTTGGGAAATCCTAGGTATGCAATATCAGGATGAAGTGTATTTCACGAATCACATAAATCAAGTGACTGCAAGAACCACAATAGGCACTTTCCCAGCCCCAATTACAACATAACAAATTTATACTCGAAAAAGGCAAGATCGTCACCCTTTGAGTCCACAGTTGGAGAGAAAACCACCATGGCTATAGGAAAATTAGAGGTCGAAAGGTTCGATTGATTGCCACTATGCGAAAAGGTTGCTCCTTAATACAACCATGCATATCATCGATGGATGCTAATGCATAAACACAATGCCCATCGCAAATACCAGCCAACACCTGCCTCCATGTCCCACGTACACCAAGCCAAGAGTCGTCTATTTGTCCTTCTTCTTGGTCGCACCCTTGACCTTTGCCGTACCGCGGAGAGTCTTTTGTCTGTTCTTGCGTTGCTTGCCTGTAAATCTCGTTAGTACCGTTCCAGCCAGATGATAAGCTCCGCAGCCCATAGATGGAACCGAACGTACGTTGTTGTCTGCTGGGCTTCTCAATCTTCGACGCAAATCCAACACGAACGAGTCTGTAATGTGGCTCGAATTTCTTCAATGCCTCGGGCGAATCGTAGATGAGAGCGAAACCGGTTGTCTTTCCACCACCAAATTGAGTCTGGAGACCGAAAACATTGACCTGGTCCTTGTTTGCCTTGTAAAGTTCGGCAAGCTTGCTTCGTAGGTCGTCCTTGGAGATGTTTGCACGGTTTGGGTGGAGGACATCACTGCAAAATTCGTCAGTTTTTCGATTCATTTGACAGTTTTCAGCAGATCTGAACAGTGTATAATTCCGAGGGCTTCTGAGGGCGGGCATAACTTACACGACCATTTGCTTTCGGCCGAGGAGGGGGTTACGGATGAACTTGCGCGTGCGCAGAGTAACTGGTTGGTCTGCCATATTAACGACTATGAGGATCGATTCGAATACTGCCTGCGATGTCGAGACAGTTGTCGAAAAGTTAGTTGGCGATAAAGTCGGGTCACTGTGGTGGAGGCGGCTTGAAAATCGACTCGTAGCGAGCCCGCACACTTTCGAATTTTTCAGATTACATAATCACTCATTATCACGTGACTGATCATCTATCACCATTGTTGTAGATCTAACGCCTTCTAGCTCCTGAAAACCACAATTCACTGAACCCGCTCTGAAGGGTAATAGTACTGGAGATGATTTGTTCAATGAAGAGAAATAGGTATGGAGAATCAATTAACAGTGGATGCGCGGAGACAGCTCAATCGATTCTGCCGACAATACCTTCAGCTTCATCTCGACATTGACTTCCCCTCTGAAGAGCTCCTCCGCGATTGGAATTTTCAAGAGTGTATATATAACACACTATATGAGGAGAAATCCATCAAATATGCGCCGCCTGATCGCTACCAACTGCGAATATTGAAACAACTCATATTACGAATTGAGGAAAGCATCCAAGATGTGGAAGAAGATGTACGATTGCTAAAGAAACGCCCACACTCCTAAGGTACCTATTCTGACATTTGTAACTATTCAGGGTATTTCAGACGACCTTATGAATGCGCTTGCAATTCTGCTTTCCTCTCGTACACAATCCGAAACTATATCTGCAGAACAAAAGTCATACGTTACGTATACTTTATCTGGGCTTGTGCAGAATTCCGGGGAGCCAGCCTCGATTACCATTCTGGAGTCGCGCAACTTACTCACAGCCGGAGGAGTGACCGGGTTTCGCACATGGGAAGCAGCAATGCACATGGGAAACTACCTCTGTGAATTTTCATCCCTTATCAATGGGAAATCTATTCTTGAGTTGGGAACAGGGACTGGCTACTTATCCATCTTGTGTGCGAAATACCTACTGGCTTCCCAAGTGCTTGCAACCGATGGGTATGAAGATGTTGTTTCAAACCTCTCCACGAACTTCTTTCTCAACGATTTACAAGACAACCCTAAAATCGAAGGTAAAGAATTGCGATGGGGACATGCCCTTGTGGGCTCCGAACATCCCAAGTGGAATGCTGGTCGAGATGTCGACCTGGTTATCGCATCCGACGTAACTTATGACCGAACCTGGCATCCTGCGTTGATCTCGACGTTTGGGGAGTTATTTGATCTGCATCCAGCAACGAAGATTCTTATAGCATCTGCTGTCAGGAATGAGGAGACATATAAAGAGTTCCTCGATAGATGCCAGAGCAATAAGCTGTTAGTGGAGCATATTGACTTCGAAATGCCCAAATTGGAAGTCCAAGAAGGCCCGTTCTTTTCGGACCTAGCGCCAGTCAAGTTATGTATGATTACCAGGCTCTGAGAGCCATACAATTTTTATTTTCAATTTTTGAGAAAAGACCCGATCACACTTACGGTGATTGTTCTTAATAAGAAACGAGCGTTGATCGTATCAGATTTATGATATATGCACATTTATATATAATTAAATCAAATTTGTCGGTTCCACGTTTTGAATTCCAAATCCTGATCAACTTGATTTTACAGTTGTCCAAAGCACTTATTATTCAAAACAAGGTTATATTCTGTGACTCTGTGGTTACCATCAGGCATGATAGCCTGACACCGCCTTGAGCTCATTTCTATTTGTGATTCTGGGGTTTCCGAATTGAGTATTGGAAGCCATCCATCTCAAAACCATAGAAATTATGAGAGCAAAACTTCTTCCAAGATCTCTTGGTGTTAACAAACCTTGTGATCTCACGCCTTGCAAACTAACGTGAATTCCGGCGTCGAGAGACGCACATCATAAGGAGACAAACTACTGGCACTTTAAAATTGGTTGAGTCTAAGTCTCTGAAATCCTAGAATGCATTGCTCGATTAATCTGATATAAAGAAACAATATTTGATCAACCAAATCCAAATTTACTCTAAACCGTTTCATCTACCAGGTTTTCATCTTCTTCATCTTCCTCCTCTTCTTCATCTGCTTTCCTCGATGCAAAGAATAATTCTAAATCGACATCTATGTCTTTAGGTGCCGACATGAAAAACTCTACCTCCTCATCGCCACTTTTCATAATCCGAGCTCTTGACCTTTGTGCTTGCTCACCAGAACGTGTAGGTATGTAGTTTGCATACGTAAGCCCGCCATATTGTCCACATCCCACGCTTGTCTTTCCCCAGATAGTTATGCAAGGCTTGTCTTCAACCGTCTTGTAACTAGTACCATCTTTGTAATAATACACAGGGTCGACAAGGTCCCCGGTTTTCCTTTGCCAAAGCAGCTTGACAGAGCTTTTTTCGACTTCATGCCAATATCTAACAGCGTCATAGAGGAACCCCATCCGCAAACCGTTAGGACGAGGAACAATAGCTCGGAACTCTATCGTACCGCTTGAACGTTGGCTGACGTGTTGTACAAGCTCTAGAACTTCGACAGCTGGTTGGAAGAGAAGAAGTTGTCGCCATTGCCAACTGAGACATTTGTCTGTGTATTTTTGTATTCGCAGCCGAACAGTCATTCTTTTCTGTGATGAATTTTTGGATGGCCGATGAACATTTGGTACGTCGACAGGCCCTTCATTGCTCTCCTTGGGATGAGGTTGCGTCACAATAGAACTTTCAGGCAACACCGCTTGGTCTGATTCATCTCTGTAAATTGACCAAAAAGCCGAGAAGTTATCCATCAATAGATCTGAATATGTTTCAGCGTATAAAGCCGATTCCTTCGGCCTAGGGCGCTCAAATAAAGCAGCTTGGATTTCCACGTGTTTGAAAAGACTCGCCCATGTTTTATTAACCAGTTTGGCTTTGAGCAAGGAAGAGTGAGGAAGCTGAGATAGAATGAGAAGAAGGATGTCTGGAGCAGACAACACCTCCCTTTGAGCATCTGAAGTTATTGCTGTATCAAGAATCATAGGGTTTATCAAGGCAATATGTTGTTGTAATGGAAGTTGCTCGTACGTCAAGTTATGCCATGCCCGCCAGTGACAAATTGGTCTCCGAGGCGCCTGGCCACCCGTTGACCTGCGGGCAGTTTGCTTTGTTCGGGCCATTGCAAATGAATTATAGATAGAAACTTGTGCTAGCTAGATGGTTGAGCAAAGAAATCCTCAGCTATAAAGACTGGGAGGTATCTGCCTATATTAAGAGGGGCTGCGTTGTTCGCTTATCGTTTGGTAGTATCCTCTCGTACGGCGTAAACCCCACCACTACATTCTTCTCCTCTCTGATTATCTTCCAAACTTGGATTCCATAGACACATCTTATTACAGAGTGCGTCTCTAGATCTAAGGATGGACGTTAGTCCCAGATCCAACAATCGAGTTGATGTTGTCACTGGAAATCCTGGCATGTTTCATGTCTTAGAACCTGACTCCGCCTTGATTCGTCAAACGCAAAAGTTGTCCACCTCCTTTGACTGCAGCTTGGCAGATATATTCTGAGCCATGATTCCCAATCACTCGAATATCACACAATACTTGAGCCGTCACTCGCATCATAAGCACCGACGTGCTTATGGATAGCTCCTCTAGTGTGAACAGGTAGGGTATTCTTGATCTCAGACATTTTGTTACTCCTTGCATCGCCCGTTGTTCTTCATTCTTTCTATCAATTGTTTAGTTGTCTTTGAATTTATCAGTCGCTGTAAAGTTACGGTTTCCTATTATTTCCGGGAAAGCTGGACTTTCTTTCATATCTTCTACTTCCTATAATCCTATATTGCTCAAAGTATAGAGCAACAACAACCGCAAACACCAATCACGCGTGCAGAATCGAAGTACCAGCCTGGAATACCTGCATACAATCTATCTTGGTCGTTATCGAAAAGGGTTCCCCAACCTCCTCTATTCAAGAATCTTTCTTGAACGACCATATTTCCCAAATCGCAATGGAGAAAATCAGAGCATTATCTCTCTTCGCCATAACGTTGTTGCTACATACCTCTCTCGCTGCGGTCCCGATGCCCCTCACCACCCCAGTCTCACCAACCGCCTCATCCCTCGTTGCTCCAACCAGCAGTAGCGGCGAACCCGTCTTCCTTACCCAGCCCACGGGGCCTCAAATCACCAATCCTCCTAGTATGGAAGATCTATCTATTAGCTTGCAGCAGAAATGGCATGTTGAGACATATTACTCATGTCACACAAGAGGAACGTCTACGCACTGCGGATGGCATCGACCGGTGAGACCGGGTGGGACGGAGATTGCCGGGGCAATGGGTTTGGATGGGAGGAAGGGGGCGATGGCCGCTGGTTGTTTAGTTGTTGGGGCATTGTTTATGTGAGGGACTTTAGGATGGCGTTCTGAGGAGTTTGGAGTATACTGGTGACAGCAGCTGCATGTTGTGACTTTGAAGGATAGGTGAATAGAGGTACTGGGCAAACCGGGTACTGAGAAATGGAATGCAATGAATGTCTAGTCTTCAAACAGCGGACGTGAGGTCTTTCCAACCCGCCCCCAATGTCTTTCTGAAAAATATGAAAATCCTAGCATGCTTATCAGTTGTTTTGAGAAAGACGTGAATTTAATATCATGAAGCAAATCTGCCACGCTCTCCACATATAGTAATTGTAAGACGACTAGAGCCACAGGTTACAATCGAAGCTCATCATATGAAACGCATTTGTAAATGCGACTGACGATAAAGTTTTAATAATAGCAAATAGGTATCGTATTGAGTGTGCAAATATGCCACTCTAGTAATATTCATACACAGGCCATCAATGATCCGCTAATAGTCCGCAAATGATCCGCTATGAATGATCCAATCCCAAACACCACCGCTTATGCGTCTAAAAATTAATATTGTTCCTCTAGTTACCCTCCCTACCGATCAGCAACAGTTGTTATGTCTGACATATTCAGTTTTAATTTCAGCTTGTGTGAAGCCGCAGAAAATTCACTGCTCCTATTGCGAGTTTTTCGGATATCGCCGTCCTAGGCTTATCGGTTCGCGGTTTCTAAGACATTTTTGCAAATGAATGTAATCTCGTACATTCTAAGTCACGACTTCAGCTTTGTAGACTGGCTCTTCGAGGCTTAGGCTCATCTTTTGTCACTCTCAGGTTCTGCATCGCTTGACATCGTCAAATCCCAAACCACAGCATTTTGTGGAATGGTTCTTTTCAGTGGCTGACCGCTAATCACACCTGGGCTAGGTGGTTGGCTGGAAGAGATTTTTGGTAGAATACGACGTGGTGATCTGGGTGGTGGAGCCTGCGAAAGAGACTTGAGAACTCTAGAGGCACGAAATGGTTTGTGAGCTGATGACCGAGTCTGTGGCTTACGTGCGAGCTGTGATGGCCTTGGTGCATTTTGGTACTGCGCTGAAGATTCTTCCGTGTTACGGCTCAACGCAGCTTTCCTGCTCTCCTTTGTGTTGGAAACCAAAAGCTCGTTGATATTTGGGAAATCATCGGACGACAAGTCCTCCAAAAACGTTGTGGTTCTTGAAAAAGCCTTGCTAGATACTCGCGCTTCGGAGTCCGGTCCCTCTACTCCAGGAGATGCAGTGTCCTCAAGGAGTCGGCTTGGTACAGTCCGCAAGCCATCGGAAGATGAATTTATTATACATAGTGGTCCATCGAATAGTGGTTTGATGTGACATGCAGACGACGCATGTGCTTCAACGTCCTCTCGGTTGACGAAGGTGCACTGGCATATAGGACAGTGAACTTTAATTTTGAATTCTTGCTCCAGACCATTCACTAAGTCTCCACCAGCGAAGCTCTCTTGCGAAGATTGTTCTAGCACCGAGTCAGGTTTTGGCTCTTGCTGTTGATTTATAGTTTCCTCACTCACTGGTTGGCGAGATGGATGAAGCTCCGGCTCGGATACAACATCGGTTACTTCGTCGTCTACGCGTTCAAGAAAGGCCTCATCCGAGTGAACGGAGCCACCTATGGGCCCAAGGAAGTTCTGGGCACCGGGAAAAGAGCTAGATATGTCTGCGTTTACTGCCGCACTATCATGGAAATCCACATCAGACTGTCGACCATAGTCGCTAACGTGACTAGTGAACGAGGATCCAGTAAATAGTTTTGGGTACTCGATCTGGTTTAATCCTCCTGATGAGGTGAAAGATAAGGGTACTGACTTATCTAGTAACGAGCAATTGGGTTCTTGTGCTGCTGCTGAGGGAGAACGGCTGACCAAAATCTGTCCTGCCTTTCCTTCCGCTGCTTTGATGCTACTACGGACCCCAAATTCAGGAATATTAGGCTCCATGGACTGCTCCCATATTCCTTTAATTTCTGGTAGGACACTTGTTGCCAGGAGGTTGGAGATTGCCTTTTTAATAGACCTCTGGCGAGGCACTGGTGGTGATGATTGTGGAGACTGTTTCTCTTCCTGAACATCCTCCCAGTCTTCCTCGTTACCATGTTCACCTTCAACTAGCTCTACAGAATCCTGTGGTCCACTTCTTAAAATGGGACTGGATTGTTCAATGGAATTTATAGTTTGCCAACTTAATTGTGGTGTTGGCAATGAACTCCAATGTTGAAGACTACCTTTCCTTGGAGACTGTGGAGAATCTTGTAGTTTTCTAATTGGCGAGCTTGATCCAATGCCATTGAATTTAGGTGAGTAGGGAGGGTTGAGAGGAGTTTCTGACATTTCCGTCCTCAATTTATCGAATAGGGCAGTATCACCGGGACTTTCCATACCGTCGGGACGAATGATTCTGTTAATCGATGATGATACACTAGATCCAAAACCGGCTTCTTTCATGATGAGTGAGATGCGTTCTTTAGAAGCATCAGATGTCGACTCAAGGAGAGTCACAGCTTCATTTTGGGTCGTATGGCTTTTCGAAGCAATTACTTTAGTGGAATCTTGCCCTACCAGCTTTATATCCTTCTCTTCAATTGCAGCGACAGACAGATCTAGGTTGTTACGAGCTTCAAGGAGGTTAGGTACTGGTAAGTTTAAAGATTCGGGTATAGGTAATAGCATGTGATGTACCTCATTATCCAGGGCCGTAGTGCCGTCATTCTCTTTCCTATAATCCTCCTCAGCCCGGCTAACGCCAGTAGCATTTGAAGATAAAAGTGTTTCCGTAACGCTGGAGAATTGGGCTTCTGGGTTTACACGCTCGCCTTCATGACTGAGTGTGACAGGTCCGTCGGTGGTATGGTTCTGCTTTTGCTCGTATAACTCATTCAGAGCAACAGTGTCTGCTGGAGGTTCTTGCACAATTTTAGGTTCCATCATCTCTTCAAACTTGAGATACAGCTTGCCGCCATGTTCTGGATCTAAATCATCCTCGTCATTCTCATCGATGGGCATCTCAAACTTGCCGTAAATTCGTTGTCCGGTATCTTCATCGAAATTCTTCGTGGTCGGCTGCTGTTGATCTCTCTTTGCAAGAATAACTTCAATCTCTCCGCCAGCTGGTGTGTCAATTACAATCGCAGTGCGATATGCTGACACGAGTGGCTGCCAATTAGTGTCCGCTGTCATCACGAGTTGCTTGAATGCAATGGTCGTCCCCTGCTTTGCTTGACCTGGAAGAAGATCGGGAAGCGTAGACGGGTCATCGGGAAGGCTGGCTAGATCATCTGGTTCTTGACTAATCCCAGTTCCTGGATCTACGTTGAGATCATCCAACAATTGCAGGGTAATATCAGCCTCCATACCATTAGTAGAAATCTTCGATTCTTGAGATTGCTCCTCGTCATACATAAGCGAATCTTCTTGATAGATTGGCTCATAATTGTCATCGAGGTATTCTTGCTCTTGTGCATAATTGTGTTTGCCCTTGCGCGGCTTCTGTTTCTTTGAGGCCCGGTTTTCTTCATAGAACTGAGGCTGGTCTCTCTGTTCTTGCTTACGCTTGCCTCCTCGGTTACCATTCTGTGACCAACCCCCTTGCTGCTGAGGATCCCATCGCTGAACGAAAGGAAAGGGTGGCACGCTCAATTCGATGCCATCATAACAGCATTCTACTGCGCGGTAATTGATCTTCTCTTTCCAAGAGTCAAGATCCTCATCCTCTTCTTGGCCTGTGGCTTCTTGAACTAGTCCTTCATGGGGTTGACTTTGGGTCACAATTGGTCTGACGTCTTTCATGAAATCATTTCGTAGTTTATCCTGATCTAGTTTCGATTTAGGAGCCCGTTTGCCCAAAGAACCAAAGAGCATTCTTTGAACAGCACCAACATTTAGCCTGGACCGTCGCTCAGAGCCTTCGGTACTCTTAGCTGAACTAGTAGGTGGTATCGGACCTGTAGGAACAGAAGAAGTAATAGTAGCTGTCATTGAAGTCGGCGAGGCTTGAGATGCAAGTAAATGCTGGACGGGAGTTACATCATCGATTGGAGTTCTTTCCCCCTTGGTAGCTGAAGCCGAAATGCTTTCAACATTAATTAATGGATCGTTGATGTGGGAGGGAGATTGAGAATGCACCTCATCCGAGGCTATAAAGGGTGGAATTATGGCTTTTTTTGCTTCGATATCCATGGCAGTGTGACTCCCCGTCGATGTAGTGGGTGTAGGTAATCTAGCATTAGGTTGCAGTGGAACTTGTGACTCTTTCTTCGAGTTTGGGCCAACTGCAACACCACTAGCAGCAAGATCGTCAAGGAGTCGCTGTTTACGAGCTTCAAATTCATCTGATTGGGATAGCGTGTTTGATAGTTCGGGAAATGGCGCATCGGTGATTGAGGTATTTCTTTCGTCAGCACTAAATAGGGGTTAGCAGTTTTCTTAGAATTTAAGGTGCTTTCGTACTCTTTTGATTTCAAAGTCTCCAGAGCAGCAGACACTGTAGCATCGGTAGCTGCTCCTTTGATTTCCAGTCCGTCAAATTCTGCTGAAGTGAAGCCTGCAGGTAAGATTCCTTTATTCACGAATCTATTAATAATATCGGCTTTTCTCCGACGTTGATTTCGCGATTTTGTAGAGTTTTTCCCAGACCCAGGGGCTGTGACTTTACGAAGTCCCAATTTGGCATCTACATTCTGAGCCGAGGTACTTTCAGATTTCTTTGAAGTTGCTGAAGTAGCGGAGGTTGACCTATTTGATATCTCCTCTGGGCCATCATCCTCGGAATCACTGGAAGAACCACTGGAGGAATCGCTGGAAGAATCACTATTACTTGTGGAGTTGTCTTTGTCCTCCGATTCCTCTTCGCTCGATGAACCACTGCTGCTTGTGGTATCGCTCGAGTCGTCGTCGCTCGAGTCGTCGTCGGCGTCAACTTTGTTATCATGAGTTTGAGAGTCTTGATCGATGAACGGGGTTGAGGTAAGCCCATTAGCCAAGTTCTCATCATCTTGGAAAAAGATCTTCTTGTTGGTCTTAACGGGGCCTAAGCTAGTTGGATGATTTGGTGAGGTGCTAATTGCTTCAGCCATAAATGACAGAGCCTTGCCCGAGGCAATTGAACCAGGTGGTAATCCGTTCTGGTCAAAAAACCCAACCACAGAATTTTCACTCTCTTCACTTCCGTCACTTTCATCGTTAGGATCCAAATCCATGCTACCTGGAAGGCCTGACACCTCTGCCACACTTTCTAGTGGCTTTTTATTCTTCTTTGATGTGCTCAGATCATCCTGTAAGGATTCAACAAGTGCACTTTTAGGTTCTATCGGTCTGAATCCATAAACTAAAGCGTCGTATGCCTGACCCAAATCGCCATTGCTTCCACTTAAGACATGCTTGCAAACGGCCAAAGAAGACTTTGGGAACGTAGAATGTAGTTTACGAATTTTGCCTCGTAAAGATGCACTCTTCACACTGCGCAATGCTTCTTCGTTATCTTCGGCAACACCAGATGGGTGCTTATCAGTATCGATGGATGGAATGCCTTGTATATGTTCCATAGCATCCAGTGCTTGGGTTTCGAGTATTCTGCGAACAGATATGTTAGGTAAGTTTAATCATAAAATGAAAATATCTAGAGATTGACGACTATACCTACTCTGGCTCATCTGATGCATCTAATTCTTGTGACCCCTCTAACACCTCCAAATCTTCTGATTCATCTGAGTCGTGAGCCTCCTCGTCACCTTCCGGGGAAAAGTCATTATCCTCTTCAGAATCATCATTATCAAAATCTGCATGAAGAACCAGCTGCTGATTATTGTTTGATTCCTCTGAATCGTCTGACTCAACCGAATCATCGTCGGGCTCCTCATCTCCTTCCGGGGCAAAGTCATCGTCCTCCTCAGAATCATCATCATCAAAATCAGCGTGAAGAATCAGCTGTTGATTATCATTTGATTCTAGCTCTGAGTCGTCCATTGCCTCTCTCTCCTCGAGAGCTAAGAATTCGTCCTCATCCTCCAATAAGTCGTCCTCAATTTCATTGTATGTAACTCTTCTTTTTTTCCGAGGTGGTATATTGACGGACGGCCGATCGGCTGGTCTTCGCAAGAGTGGTCTGCCAAATGCAAGACCGTCTACCAAATGTTTTCCGTCGGCAGATATTTGGTGCCGTCCAGAGATTTTACGTACTTTCAGATCTTGGGTGAGAAGGGGTCGTATGCTACAGTAAACAAATAAAATTAGATATCTTGCCGGATTTTGGGGGAATTCATGAGGACTAACATAATTTCATCGTCTTCTTTGAATACTTTGCCCACATTTTGGTAATGCAGACATTCAAAGTTAACCCCGTTTGCACCTTTTAATTCGACAGCATAGTCTTCGAAGCCCCAGTCTCCAGATTCAATCGGTATTGCGTCATGTACTTCCTCCAAAAGTTTTGAGATGGTTATTGTCTCTGATTCTACCGTCCATACAATAGGAGCATCTGGCAAGCCATGGCGTTTAACAGTGAGACGAAGCCTCATAATAAGTAGAATTATCGTGTTATTTACAACAGAGAAGTCAGTCCATAGGACATAATAAATTGCATGACTTGCTGTCTCCGTTTTTCAGTCGCGTCTAGCTTGGAGGACGTGATTTCAGATTTCTGCGGCCCCACCCAAAACTCGTGACATCCAAAGTGGATTCGGCAGCAACCAATCCAGACTGAACAGCGACCAGCCGACTCTACCGAGGCAACTTTTATACATGGCTAGACAATTGATTGCTGCTATTATTTAGAACTCGTTGATTCAATTAGGACTTTCGTATATCTTTCTTAATTTCTATCTTCTACATGTCACAGGAGGAGTTTCCTATAGAACTAATCTTAGATAGTATTGAAGGAGTTATGGCAACAGATAGATCTCAACCAAAAGTTCTGTATGTGGCCCGAGCACTCCTCTTACCGATTTAAAACTCATCGTTCTCTAGGCTCTTTGACATTGGGGGTGTTTGTGTAAGTAGAGGTTTTAATTTCTTCTGATTGTGCTACAATCACACTAAACTTGCGTTCAGAGAGAAGTGCTGCCCCAATTTGCCTTTCTCTTATCTTTTTGGTCTACAATTGTCAAGTTTGTGATATGGAGCTCAGCAAGCACATACTACATAATTGTCAGTCTTTGAACGTTGGCAAAACACAGCCATATGCTGTGACTGAATTTATCCCAGTTTCTGATTTTCATATATGGACCTCAGCTATCCATTCTCCATGCAGCTCGTTCTGTAATTAGTGTTAAACAGTATAAAACAGCTATCTGCTCCGTTCCCAAAATCGCCGTACTTTTGCACTAAGTCGCACTTCAAATAGTCAACAAGAGCTAATCAAAGCTTCTAGGTTGTTTCTCCTTTTCAAGCAATTCTAGATTATGAGCTGTCCCATAATATTCCTCCGGGATGGGTGAACAATTGTATTTCCAAAACCAAGCCCTTTGGATATTGGCATCGTCTTGAACGTGGAGAGTTGCTCATGGACGAGAATTGGTTCCGAGGATTTACGTCTGATCTTCACTCTCCTGAGCTATGGAAAACCTTCTATGACGCTGCTCGTATAAAAGATTCTTCATTGCCTGCAACTACTCCTCCAGTTCCAACTATCGATGGCGAAGCTCTTTTCTGGTATGTCTCAGCTGTTACTACAATCCATACAATCACGTCAAGCTGTATAGATTACTAACCAGATTCCAAGGATGATGATGGATGTTTCTCGAGCGCCAGACCCTTGGATGTTTCCTGCTCTGCAGAAGTTGAAAGCGAGCGGGAAATATATTTTAGCTGCTTTAAGCAATACAATGATATATCCTCCAGGGTAAGCATGCTTCGAAACCAAGCTGTCTCCTACTGGAGCATACTTTTTTACTTTTCTGACTATTCTCTAGACACCCTTACACAACCAACCATAATGAAGTTCGAGAAATCTTCGATCTTTTCATCTCATCTGCCCACGTCGGAATGCGTAAACCAGATCCCCTAATCTACAACTACGCCGTGCGAGCGCTCAATGAGTACTCAGCAAGCCATGAAGGTCCTAGTATAGCGGCTTCAGACATCTTATTTCTGGATGATATAGGGGAGAATTTGAAGACTGCCAAGAAAATAGGGTTCAATACGATCAAGGTAAATCTAGGAAGAGCGTTTGAGGCAGTTGATCAGTTGGAGGAGGTTACCGGTTTGAAACTTGCTGGAAGTCATCCGAGAGTGCCCGTCGTCAGTCAGGCTATGAAGAAGGCAGCAAAACTATAAGGATTGAGGATAGTAAATAAGAAATTTAGCAGAATCTCAACCCAGACTCAATCTTGAGAGTCAACTCTCAACAGCTTTGTCTATTGATCGCCTCGTTGTTACTCAAATATCACATGCAACTCCAGCTTTTTCTAAACAGGTGAATGTAAAAGGGTAAAATATAACGCGCGTGATATATTTGTTGCGCCTAAAAATTCAGCGCTTGCCCCAAATATTATGATCAGAATAACGTATCAACCCCCTAGCAACTAATAACCGGTAATATCCCATCATTTACTACCAGCAAATCCATGAAGGAATCGAACGGTCCTCTAGCGGGTAGCCAAATGGCGAGCCGAGAACCATCTTCACAGCTGTTGACTAGGTAGCAGAAATAAGTTCGGTATATGTGGTCTTGAGCTTGGAGGCGTGTTATTATAGGTGGTCAAGTAATTGAGTTCCTCTGAAAAATTGGTGAGCTCATCCTGCTTCACGTTCTTGGTCACAAGTGAAGTAGGACTCTCTGGATCAACTGGGACGGCGGCGCCAATGATCAACACGCCCAAAAGCATCAGCATAAAGAGCTTGAAAAGTCGTATTTTGCTGAGTTTAGTTTGTGGCCTCTTATAAACTGGACTTTGCAGTTTTTGGTATGTGTAAAGATGGAGTGGCACAGAGATATTTTGGAGAATATTAGCGGCCACGAGAATAAATCAAACATTGGCTCATCTCTGATTCAACCTTTACATCTCAACTAGCAGATAAACCGAGGCTTCTCTCACCTTATGTGTAGTATGGGTATTGCTCCGCTTTGGAGTACGACTTTATGAGATGATTAGTTTAGTTGTAAGGTCTACTGTAGTTGATTTATCTAGAAGGGGTGAGAGTAATTATGTTTGGGAAGTTGTGGAAGCTGAATAGGACAACCAGACTTTGGTAGGCAGAGATGAGGCAGATGACAGAATTTACTTTCAAACTCTCCGTTTCCTATTCACTGGTAAACCAGTTGTCTCACGTTTCCGTCGCACTTAGAAACAATTTCCGTGATAATTCAAAATTCAGCGACAATTTGTTACTCAATATCAAAACTCGTAGGGACCTCATTCTGCATTAGTATCTTACCATAAATTGGCCTTATAAATATGCACAAATGTTCACTGGTTCTCGTCACATGTCAATCCTAGAGTCGGTGTAAATCATCTCAGTTGCAGGCAAAGTATTTGTTTTTGAACTTCCTTCAGGTTGTACCAGCAACCTCTTCAAGACTTTTTAAATGTTCTCTAAAAAAGTCTCAGAAACACTACTGAAATACATGAAATCATGCGGTTACGAGGAGCAGCATTCTAACTCAAGGTTTCAATTCAAACCTCACCGTCGTGAAGTGTTGCTGCCCTTCCCAACATCATGAAGCTACTTTGAGCTGTTACTCAAGACCCCCTTTACCAAAACCATATATCAATAGGCCATCATGAGTAATTTGCCAGCAAATCTGGACTGTGAAATTTTACGATGAGGCTATACACCAGATCAAATTCCCTGGAGTCTCTTATGCGCTACTCTACGCAGTTCAGTATTATTTCTTGATTCACAAATATTGCTCTTCCTCAACACTTGAAAAAACAATGACGAGTGAGCGGCAGGCTACTTCCACAGGCTGGTGGAGATCGGGTTGATGAGCAAGTATTCTTGGAGCAATGCGTTAGAAAAAAGTGCTATACAGCTGATCAGGATATCCTCAAACTCAGCACATTAAGATATGAATTATTTGATGATACCAACGTAGTGTTGAATACGTGGGAAACAGACGTGGCTATAAAATTGGAATTGGTGCTTGAGATTGGAGAAGGAGGCAATCAAAGCAGATCAGGGTCCTGAAAGAAGTGGACATCGATAGCAAGAGCGTTAGCGAGCCGCAACAGGAAAGACCAAGTAAAGAGAACTGTAGAGTAGGCTACAACGCGGCTATAGCGATTCTATATACATCCACAAGGACGGCTACTGCTGCCCAGGATTCTGTTCCATGCAACAAAACCCATATTAATCTCCAACTACCTGTTTTGTTTCTTCTCGCAATTATACATACCATAATAAGTGATCTGTGCGAAGCTCTTGGACACTTGGCTATTATGGTTCGGCGACCGATAGCCTGTGCGATGATAATAAGGCGAGGTTTCGTGAACAGGAAATAACGAAAATCTTGTAAAGATACGTTAGTAAAGGAAGAGCAAATAATATATGATTACGAGTGGCCATGCATGATTGGCGTGGGCAAACCCTTAGTTTTATTATGTAAGTAATGAATACGAAGACCAAAGATTCAAAAGTGAAAACCCCATCGTTCTATTATTGTAAAATAAGTCCAATGATAAGCTGCGCTTCTTTGTGTTCTAACTTGAAGCATTTTACGAGCTCCTCCATCCAGCTCGTATTGTTCGTCAACCCCTGCGATTAGTTGCTCTCCTTGACAATCTGATTTAACGCCTTCACATAATCACTGACCTCATTCGCTCCCTGAAGAGTGATGTCCCTCCTCTTTCCCTCAAATACAATAAAAGGAACACTGTCAACATCATTGTGGGCCTGCTCTTGGATCAACACCTTGGTCTCACTCAAGCCATCATCCTCATTCGCGATAAATGCCTTGGCTTCTTCTTCATCAATTCCGGCCTCTTTACAGGCTGCAAGAAGAGTCTCCGGCGCAGAAGGGTGTTGCTCTTCTTCAAAATACTGTCTGTACAGGCTGTTGACGAGTTTATCGGCAACTTCTGCACCTTTCGTAGCCTGGAAATGCTGAATAACCCGATGAGCATTTAGAGTATTAGCCACCGTACCCCTGAATTTAAAATCTATGCCAGCGCTTGCTCCATATGCAGACATCAACGTGATGTAAGTCTTCATTTTGTCTTCCGAGTCGCCATATCGAGACCTCTTGTACCAGTGGTACTTGTCTTCACCTTCTTTGCTAGCCTCGGGATATAACTGGTATGGCTGGAATTTCACTGTGAAATTGACCTTGGTGGAGGCATCTGTCTCACGGACTTGGCGAAGTGCTAGTATATGTTAAAAGACAGCGCTTTGGTCGCTCAACCCCTGAATAGCAAAAGCCTGCAAGCGGCCATGCAATGTAATCCATCGCACGGACACCTGGGAGGCTTTTACGGAAGAATTAAGGAGAGAAAAAAATAAGCATACCCTCATCTAATCTATCAAGGGGCCGTGGGTAAGCATTCAATCAGTGTGCTGTTGATAGTAGTATTTACCTTTTTTTTGCAAGATAAGTCCTGCGAGCTTGTTAGATCTGACGCATCCTGCATTCTAGTTTTCTTGACTGGCTAAAAATGCGGTTCCATTCTGCAGTGTCAAAGAAGAAGCTTTGCTTACCAGGGGCAGATGGTGTCCAAAGTGAGGGAAATTGTCGAATCGTACATTTTGAGAGATCGCGAGCCACCGATTGTCTGGGGGATAGACAAGGATAGGATGTTGCTTTGACGTGATACTGCAACGACTCTGGGGAAGCAGCCAACCGTGTTTATAACCGAGATTTGATGGCTGGGGAAGAAAGAGAAAAACGGGTGGGGGTGCTATAGTAAGTTATGGTGGTTTACAGTGCTCCGAAAGTTGTAGATACTTGTAGTTGTAGATATGAGTTCTGAAAGTGTACTTTTATATAGATGTAGTGGAATGGTTCAGTTCATAAATACTAAGTATTGTACGATGTTTATAGTGCAGAGCTGCTAGGTGATCGAAATCAGGCCACAGTCAGGAGAAACAAAAAGGTGATGGTGATGGTGATGGCTAATAAAAGTGGCCTGGTGCCGTAACATGATGTGATGATAGATGGCCGGGCATGGCATGGAGAAAGGGGCAGGACGAGCTCCTAATAGCCGACGCTGACTGGCTGGCAATACCGAGCGACCCACTTGTCCGCACCCCTCGTTATTGTGGCCTGAGTGGTCTAACCTCCTCCCCTCTCATCTCTTCACAGTCCCCCTCGGCATGCTCCCGCCTTCACAATGTAACCACAGAACATTGGAACCGCAGCAGGTACACGGTCGTAGCCCAAGCAACGTGCGGTGCGTGCAGCGGCGCATGAATTCACGTCCAACCTGTCGTCGACAATAGGCCCGATGCAGTAGGTTTAATCTTACTGACTGTACCGTCGTTACGAGACGTCAACCAGTCCTGCTCTGCTCAGGCTGGTCGATCGCGCCATTCAGTGAATGTTACATCGAATTGGGAATGTTTCCTACCGGCTACGGGTGATGAAATTGTCAGATTGCCAGAGTGCCAGAGCTGCCAGATTGCCAGAGTGCTGCTTAGCAAGATGCGGTCGTGCCTCGTATATCTTGGTTTACTGTCTACCAACTGCCCAATCCAAGGGAAAGGCCATACGAATAATTGAAGAAGGCTGGCTGGGTGAAGTCACTACAGTACATGAGTAATCGGACCTCATCATCTGCCGTTTACTCAGCAATTTAGCTCGGAGTCGCCATCGCAAGTTGCCATTCGCTAATCTTCTCTCCCCTGCCACACCATTTGCCTTCATGCTGACAGGCTTGGCCTCGTACTCAAAATCCCTATGGTAACCGTCCAACGAGGGTGCTTGGTTTGCCTATTCAGGCGGTTATGCTATTTCCAGTGAACCAGGTTCTTTGCGCCGAAGCTGTAAACTTCGTATTTCTCCTTGGCTCTGCTGCTTGATTATATATAGTCCAGCCGCCAGGTTTTTGTTACTTTCTCTTCTTCACCTCCATCCCATATTAATACTCGTACCTCTGCACGATAACTACCCTCGTTCATAGTTATCCCTCACAGTCGCTTATTTGAATCTCAAGCATACGTTATATAATAATTCCACCGGGTTCAGTTCAATCTACAAACTTGTCAAAATGAAGTCCTTCACCACCGCAATCATCGTGGCCAGTGCTGCCGTCGCCTCTGCTCACTACGAGGAGAAGTACCCAGTTTACGCTACCACTTCATCTGTGCCAGCGCCTGTTCCAACCTACGAGCCTGTCACCTACTCGCCTGCGCCCGTTCCAACATACGAGCCAG
>Ga0247807_10000241_pt1 | contig 36584 bp, 36 predicted proteins | sample UWRJL074202C1_FD_179931 | JGI IMG/M metagenome (GOLD analysis project Ga0247807, IMG submission 179931) | Plant litter microbial communities from Arlington Agricultural Research Station in Wisconsin, United States - UWRJ-L074-202C-1 | ecosystem: Environmental > Terrestrial > Plant litter >...
GCTCTCTGTTATATTTGTTATATTGGGGCGGGGCACGTATTTGTGACCCCACGTCGAGGGCCGCCTTGGAATTCTTCTTACGAGTCAGAACCGGGGAAATTCTCGGCTGGATGTGAAATACCAGGCACATCATACGTCACCCGTGGAGAAGTTCCTACCGATGCTAGTGAACTTACCTCTCTCCGAAATTTATATGATGTAAAATGCACTGGCCATACATAGTGAATGGCACGCACCTAAAAACTACCACGTGATGGTAAGTGCCTCGTATGGTGTGAGAAATACATTGCGTCAAATTGTATAAATTGTTACAAGGCCTGTCAGAGTTGTTCATTTGTCTGGTGTCAATTATGTTAGTTACTAGTTTACAAAGTATGCTTTTATGCACACGTATTTGTATAAAATCGAAAGTGAGATGGTTCAATAGGGGTAATTTAAAGGTGATATAATTATTGTGTGATGTAGATTGACTGAAACTCCAATCGCTGCCCAATGCAAAATATCGTACATTGTAAGCTCTTGTAATCAAGCATTAGTAACCTGAGTATGTCCAATTTCGACTCTATGCCACGCAGTCGCCAAATTTCCTCTAGCATTGTAAATACTGGCGTATGATTCCGGCTGTGTATTGTAAGCCTCGTCAGTCGCCTTAACCATAATAGTAGCTTTGCCAACCCCCATTCTCTCTCTTGAATATCTCCATCGCTTCCAGCACCAAGATTTCAAACCCTTTGTCCTATCCTCTAGAAGCTCAGCTTGATCCCAAGTTTCCCCCCCATCAACACTCACATCTACCCTAACAATCTCACGTCCTCCACCAGAGTATGCATAGCCCTCCAAACCCATGTTCTTTTCAATTGCCCCATCCCTAGCGGAAGCATTTGAAATAGATGTGATTGCGGAAGTGACAGGCATCTCTTGTATTGATTTGGCACTTTCCCAATTTGGCTTTGTATCATTTGGTCCAAATGACTTATAATCTTTCCGTTGCCATTGAGTTAATGACTCTTCGTCCGAGATAGTGATTTTACTCAGCCACTTCACTGACCGGGCTGCCACATTACCTGGTACGATGACACGAAGTGGAAACCCGTGCTCCCGTGGTAAGCTGACCCCATTCATCTGAAAAGCTAACAATACGTCGCCAGCTGGATCGACAGCCTTGTGTATTGGGATGGAGGCGCCGTAAGCTTCTAAGCCAGAAAATTGGGCGTGCTTTGCACCAGGTGGGAGGGAATTAAGGTCTAAACCAGCATCGGCGAGGATATCACGTAACTTAACACCCTCCCATTCAGCGGTTGAAATTGCGCCGACAGTCCATTGCAAGCCATTGGTCTGGCGAGCATGTTTGGTCATATCATTTCGTCGATTTCCAGCACATTGTAGTGTCGCACTGATCCTGTGCTGTTTGAAGCGTTTCTTCAGATCCGCCATTGTATAAGTCTTTTCTGTTCCATCTCCGAGCTCGATAACAAGGTTATGATCAGACTCTTTAATAATCGGTACCCACATGTGATTTCTCACATAGAAGGTCTCGTTAGGAGTGCAAAACTCAGAAAGCGCCTTGCCAGGAGTTTCAGCATTACAAGGCCGCGCTGTGAGAATATGGAGACGAGTGTCTGGCGCCGGGTCGCTCATGAATGGGTCTTCAATCGCCTGGATTGGAACTTGGCCATCAATAAGGTCTTTCTCTTCGATCTCGCCGATTTTGTATTGCTCAAGGATTTCATAGACATCCGACCGCTTATGGATTGTAAAAATATTCCAGTATGGATCGATACTACCGCCCGCGGCTCGCAGTATCACTTCTCCTCCTGGATGAGCTGCCACCCATTCTGTGATATCGTATACTGACTTTCCTTTGGTGACCCAAGGGCGATCTGAGTTACAATCATGTAGTTTGACCACAGATAAAGGAAATTTACAAATCTTTGTATCTGTTCTCAAATTCGAGACTGAGGTTGATCTTTGGTCCTCCTTGGGTTGCGGCTGCCTGTCTTGATCTCGAGATTGTCTTACGAGCCCAACGGTAATCAAACTACCCCCGGTAAAGGCTGCTAGGAGTATTTTTTTGCGTGGTCTTGGCGCTCTCCGATATGATGGAGGTCTGGCAATGGGCAACTTTGGTTTGTGTACTACTCGACAGGCTTGGACTGTCGATTTGTACAGCTGGGAGAATAGATTTGAAGAAGACATCCGTCTTATTTTCATGAACGTCTGGTATCTGAGTGATTAAGAGATCCCCGGCAAACTAAATGCTATCATGCAGGGCAGAAAACGAACAACTCAATTTTCATTGTATGAGCCTGGCTGTTCACGAAGCATTATATCTTGGGCAGTGCTTCTCCCATTTCCCCATTCTCCACAAAATTAGTTACCATGGAGCCCCGTTCTTGCATGCTATTAACAAGGGTAAGCGGTAATGTGGTGCATCCTTTTTAACGAGATAGATTGCATGCGCTAAGCTTTATAATTTAGCACCTAAAAGCTTGTTTACGTGTAGAACAACCAACACACCTGAAATCTATTCCTGAGTGAAGAACAAATGTAATTGTAGGCATTAATGTTTAAGATTTTAGGCCAGCTTGGTATATATTCTACATTACATTTATAACTCAAATGCCAATATATATAGTACTATACTACAAGAACTATGCTTAGTGTGAGTAGTTCTTGGAACACAGCACCCACATTTTCCTCCCGTTGCCCGGTTCGGTGGCGGCACGGACTGGTTGTCGGCATCGGAACAAATGTCGGTGATACCTTTTTACCATAGCGAACAAGTTCTGAATGATCTAGAACCCAAGAAGGATGTTAGAGATGGACCTGAAGAAAATAATTTGAACGGATGGGATGATTTTAAATTTAGGGAATGAAGGGCATATTTTCCTGCTACAACGAAAATAGCTGGCTTATGTACTTAGGACTTCAGTCTATAGGAGAAACAGCGAGAGCCTGTCAAGTTTCCACACGTGACCCAACCCAATCCATCTTTTATTGTGCAGGAAAGTGAGCGCTATCTTCCAAGCAGAATGTGGAATTCAGTGCAACTTTTGGTGATTGTCAAGCTAGAATAATTACCAAGCTAAAGCTAGAACTCTTTTGTGAACCAGGCACGTAATTCATCCTTGACATTATGTTCTCTTACATTCCTCGTACTGCTGAACCCTCACACATTGGCAATTGATTAGGTAAACAAGTGGAGATGACAAACATTCTAATAAAGTTAGGAATGGAAGAATACGAACATCTCGATTTTCTGAACCACTAGAGTACATCTCTTTCCATCTTATACCCTTCCCTCAAACTATACTCGCTTTTACTATAATTTCTACCCATTGTAGCCGACATTTTACCGACATCGAGCCCTCAGCCGCCGTACTCAGATTCCACAGCCTTTGAATGGCACACTGTGTCTACCATAAGAAGAACCCGCAACAACGCGCAAACGGCGTAAATGGCGGAAGGTCAAGTCGAGCATGCAGATAGTGTATTGTAACGCTGGTATGTTCTTAGAATGTTAAGATCCAGTATACATAGCAGGGCTTGCATTTCTTTTAGTCTGACGGATTTCTTTGAGAAATGATAGAATTATTGGTATTATGCTTCTAGATTTGGTTTTGAAAAAATCAATTATACATGTTGGGGCGGATCCAAAACCACATAACAAACAAATAATTCAGGTAACTTCAAACTATAGACATGAAACATGCTTTACAACACTGGAAGCATACATAATCTTAAAGCCATTGAGACACAGGTCCAGGCGAAGTTTGTATTGACATCCACTAAAGGGAAGTTAGTCATTGTTAGCTGTCGGCTGCAAGTAAAATGTTGGATTCTCTCATCACACGTACGCTGTCACCCATCGTATTACCCAAAAGCCTGTCTAACGTTACTGATGGATTATTTTGCTCAAAATCGCCATTAAATTCAAGTTGCGTGTCCTCGGCCATGTAGTTCCAGGAATTCGGCAAAAATCCTTGTTGTTGGGACGAGAAGTCTGGTGAAGTAAGATTTGCTGTGTCTGGTGCAGAGACGGACATGAAGCGCAGAGCACGATCCTCGCTCTGTTGAGCTTCAGGATCTGATGTCAAGGTTGCTGCGAGATCGGTATGACTTCTTTGATCAATTCTCTCTCTTGATTCCTCATTACCTCTCCCTTCTGACATTTGTGTGTTTGGTGCTACTGGATCGTTATGATTGGCTTGCATTCCAGTTGCAAGTCGGTCTTTGGTCTGGTCAACAAGCATTGCATTTCCACCTCGACAGGATGACAAGATACTCTGAAGCTTATTTAGAATATCTTGAGGATCGGGTTCCTGGAATCGAGCTAGCGTCCCCTTGACGTCAAGCCTAATGATTGAGTCTACCACAGAGCAGGCAAGTGCATATATTTTAAGTTCCTATAATTCATTAACATTTGTATTCTATTCTGTAATCTATAAGGTTGTGGTGAAAGACATACCATTGAAGAACCGTGTGCTTCAATAGCTGTGGTGGGCAGATTTAAAATGACGTCTAACAAATCTTTTGCGATTTGCGTTGGGTATGCTAAAGATGTGAACGGATGATCTAACGGAGGAACAGGTCTGTCTATTATAGTTATCCTCCAAAGAACAGTAGATATCCAAGCACGAGTGACACAAATGTCGGCAGCTTGAACATCATTGATAGCGCTAGAGTCGATTGGAATTTCATGCACCTTCTTCTGCAAAAGCAGTAAATCATTTTGATTAATTGGTTGAGAAGTTGAAGACCCTGCCATAGAGTTCTGAATGAGATCGAATGCCTCAGACTTGTCTATTATCCAGTATAGGTTTACCAGTTTCCAAAAGGCCGGGAGAAGAGAGACATCTTCGTCATATTCCATAGTTGGGAAGGAGATATTAGAGTTCAACACAACTGGAAGGCCATGTAGTATTGCGATAGCCCTATTACGGGTTAGTATTAAGTGCTATATATAAAACCTTTTAATAATGACCTTTCAGTAACAAATAACAACCACAGAACTCGCTTTCGAAATTGTTGTTCATCTAGAGAGAGGCAATTATATGAGGACTCCTTGCCAAGACCCATCATCTGGGCCATGGTAACACTTTCCCTCAGGTGCAAAAGTGAGTTCATGCCACCCGGGTCTATATTCTCGTGATAAACATGCAAGAAATAGGCAATTCTTAGTTGGCTAAGATTTAACTATATCCTGTCAGCACTTGTGACAGCTTGTAGGACCCTGAGTCAAGCATACCTCCCTGTGTCCCATTGCTCTCACTCTTTGCACCTCGCTCTCCATGCTCTCTGCCGTCACAACCTCTGCACTGTTCTTCAGTGGGTTTAGCCTCAATTGAGCAATAGTCGCCGCCGCTACCGCGTTGGCAAGCGCATATGCATCCATGTCTTCGCCATCCTTGTGCAGCGCAGTCATCAAATCCTCAACTGCGATTATAGGCCATACAGGAAACATTCGGAGGCGGTAAACGCAGAGGTGGAGGACCAGTGTCGCGACTGGAGTGAGTGCACTATGGGTCCAGGGATTGTCAGTTTTCCTCTCTCTTGTCTTCCCTGTCTGTGTCTGTCCGTCTCTCTACATTCCAATCAAATTGGGGAGAGGGAGACTGACATCTCAGAACGTGATATTAACACCGGCGGTGACGCAACGAGGGGAGGAAGTGATGTTTCTGGTCGAGCGATGGCGGATGTTAATGGGCCTGATGTGGGGTGCGCTGCTGAAGTTCTCGTTGTGGCAGATGCAGATGTTGATGAAGTTCGTCGCCCCTGCACATTGTGTTCCATCTCCGTTTCCTTCACCAGCCGCGCTGCCTGGTCGTCGTATCTCTGACTTTGGCATTCTGCAATCTGTTGTATAGTCTTTAGCTTGAGCCTCCGCGGGCCGCGAGTACCCTGGTGCTTATTGAAAGTGCAAGGGATGCCAATTGCAAGGCAGCCAGTGCATGGTGGGGTAAGGTTATTGGAACAGCGCACTTTACGCACTTTGCAGGCGTCGCAGGCTCGTTTGGTGAAGTTCGAAGTGGGAGAGGAAGAATTCGACATGTCGAATATTATGGACTTTGAGGTCAAGATTGAGAAGAGGTTGAAGAGCATTAAGGAGAGTGGAAAAACCTTAAGAATTGTAGACTACCTAAGGACGACACTAGTCCTAGTAATGCGGGGACTGTATTGCGGGGAACGCTACCCGAAAACCGAAGTTTGATTGAGAATCATTAAAAAGACTTGTGAATTTTGTATTGCAAAAGTCCAATTTACAATTAATGGCAGATACATATTAAGGTAAGAGCTCAAATGGACTATGCGCATACTTTCAACGTTTGATTTAAATTGTATTGCAAGCTTTACTATCAATATTTAATTATGGTCATGAGTCACTATAGCACTCTCATACCACAAACATGGATAGCCATATTTCACAATAATCTGTCAGTCACTCCACACTTTGGGATCGATTGTATATTTGCCATTTCAGTATTGAAATCGGAAATCCAAGCGCTTGTTTCCGTCTTTCTCACGTGCTGCGATATCATTCTGATAAAGATCTTTCTCTTCTGTGCTCATAGTTTCCCAGGCCGTCTCCTTATGTTTATTCAATCTGATGAGGTACTGCCTCTGGACGAAAAATATAACGATAGCTAAAGCACATATCGAGACTAGGACCTTGTTTCCCATTTTGTAGTACGGGCCATCATACTTGCGATAGATTTGAGAACCGATCAGTGACCCAACTTGTACAATAACGTTGTATGTCGCAGCGGTTATGGCGCGCTTCTTAACATCAAAAGTGTTTTCGGAAATCCAGGAGGAGACAATAGGATGAAAATAGGGATAACCCGAGATCAGAGTGATGAGAGAGTAGCGACCCCACTCATTGCCACCGTTAGGAAGTGTTATTGCAGCAGTGAGGAGAGGGAGGATCCAGAACTCGCCGAAGATGCAATGAAATGTCCGTTCCTGAAAATACTCGCTGCTGTATGCCAGACCAAGCATGGTGAAGATCTGCAGGAAAGCCGAAGGAACTGTGAGCATGTTTGCTGCAAGAGTCGTGAAGCCTAAACGTCGGATTGTGAGAGTTAAATAAGCCTGGACTGGTGTCGCTGGAATATATGCTACAAGTCCGACGAAGTAAAGACCCCACATTGATTTGTCACCCCATGCGTTTTTGATATCCTGAAGGGTTGCTGGTTCTTTCAGTGCAGTAATACCTTTCGCGGGATCATCACGCAGGATTCGCTGAAAAGTGTTAGTCGGACCTATTGGTAATAGAATTAAACTGGGAATGGCGGGTAACTTACGTTAGTCATTATAATTTCCTCGCGTTCCGTATACCATGGTTTACGACATAGAACACTTGTAGTGGACGTAGGGGACAATGGAAGATAAAAGAAGCTCTGTATCATTTCAGTGATAATTGGATAAAGGTGGAAATATGACTGAACTTACGATCGCTCCTATGGCGAATGTTACAATACCTTCTAGCAGAAATAGCCAAAACCACCCAGGCTTGCCATTTATACCGCGCATTTCGAGAATCCCAGCGGCAAGAAGGGCGGAAATGACTCGTGCAATCTTGACGTGGGTGGTCAGCTTTGCGATTCTAGAACATGAACTCCAATAGTGCTTCTTACATTAAGGGTTGACCAGAAGGCCGCTAACCGAATGGATAGCTCACGAGATTTGTAGAAGTAGGTAGCAAACAAGATGGCGCCAGGAATAAAGCCTCCCTCGCAGGCTCCAATGAGAGCACGGGTAATGTAAAAGGAAGTTCTGTTGTGTATCCAAGCTTGAGCCCATGCTACAGTATGTTAATCCTGCTACCGATAGTAAAGAGTGAAATGTATACATACAAACTGTTGACCACGACATCATAAGTATCGGCAGGATTTTCCGAAACCCGTAACGCTTGGTGAGAAACTGGACCGGAAACTCAGCAATCATGAATGCCATCAGTTGAATAGTTGTTCCCTAGGTATGACTATCAGCGGTTTGAAAAAAAAAACAAGAGGGTGGGGGATCAGAATGTTACATTATTATAATCGTCACTGCTAAGATTTAAATCATCGAGTAGATTATCAGCCAGGGCATTGGAGAGATTTCCGCGGTCGAGCTGCAGGCCGAAGAACTTGAGATGGCAGTATTAGCATCGCTCTAACATCACATAGCATAGTGAAACGACCTGTTATGTATCATTTGTCCTCCGATCGAACACTTACCATAAGACAGAGCCATGATAGCAAATATAAATCCGTTTTTCGTAACACCGAAGCTTCTTCCTTTGCGGTCCAGGTTGCAGATGGATCCCAGCGGTGTCTTCCTTCATACGACTCGTGGGGTGGGAGGGCAGAGGCGATATTCTCTCTTCCTACGGCGGCAGATTTGCCAATCACCGAAACTTGAGATGCGGTAGGGCCGCTCGTTGAGGTTTTGCGGATACCTAAACCTGAGACATAATCTTCGGCTTCGGGCAAGGAGTGTGCCAACGAGTAGTTGTTGTCGTCGTTCTTATTGATAGCCATACTTGCAATCTATCAACTGGAGTAATGGTAAAGCGAACGAGTTATTAGAAGGCTGCAGTGACTAGATCGAATGAATTGTATATGAAGGATGAGTATCAGGATCTTCACCGGACAGACGTTGACTTGGGAGAGCGAGCCCTGCTGATGCGATCCCGGTAAATAGGATAGAGGACAATTGCCAATTGGCGAGCGACAACTCTTCTTATAAAGCAGTTACACCCAATGCTCGGCAATATTTTTGACTTTTAATTAAATGAGATGTATGGAGTGAGTAACCCCGGAGTCTATCGGTTAGTCCATCGGGTTAGTTGCTCAGCCTAGTTACGTGATTTAGGGGTCTAAGCTACTTGACCGTGTGGGAAAAGGATTCCCCAGATTCCCCAGCCAGCCGGAGCCCGTCCTTGGCACCCCCTCTTTTGGACCCCCCAAGATCCCCATAAACTAACTAACCCCTATAACTCTACGGTACATAAAACCTCATATACCGCATACATGTTTTGTATATACAACTCGTGATTATGTCTACGTCAACTCCTCTGTGTAAGTACTATGAGTTAGTGCAGGGGTATGTGGAAATTCATACATTTGATGAACTAATCATTTATCCAGGTGGCTCAGAACCCAGAGGATGTATTTCAAAATGCTAAATGGCCCAAAGCTCAAATTCCCTAGAGCTGGGTAACCTACTGCACTATCTGTGGATATTCTCCCAGCCCCTTTCCTCTTGCATCTGCCCCTACCGAGAAAGCTGTCTCAAGCTTTCGGATGCGCAATGTATTTGGGGTGTCCAAAACAAGGCCCATCATAATCGGGTGGCATACTCAGTATACTCGCATCAATGGTGGAAATGCTACCTTAATACCCTTCTTGTTTTTAAAAGTTTATTATATGACACTTCGAGAATTTATGTGTTCTGATTTTACCAAAGAAGATGACAGTGCCGCGTGGTGTAAGGACAGAGTGATATCCAAAGGTGCTAAGCGAAATCTTGGCCCGTGAATTATTCCGAGCGGGCTTCCGCCGTAAGCTCCGACATCTAAAGCTCCGAGGAAGCTATCATATCAATATTACAGCTCCGATGAAGTTTCCATGAGCCCAATACTCCGATATTGAATTGACTTCGTTCGTCCACGCGGTTAAGGAGGTGGGAAAGGGCGCCACTAAAGATGCAAGACCGACCTCTGATAATTCCGAAATTGTGAAGTAACTGCCTACAGCTTGTCACGTTCCATAAAAGAAAGAGACAGCTCAGTCCAAACCATATATAGAGTACTTGTTTACTTCGCACCCACTGATTTTACACTCTGTTTTGTAAATCATTGCAAGCGAAAACTTCCGTTCAATAATTTTTATTTTCAGTACACGTCTATTCACACAATGCCTTCTGTATCCCATGACAACATTGGAATCGAAGTTGAGCCCACTGGTAAAGCTATCAATATCCGCGGTGGCAATGCACAAGCTCAAACTCGTTGTGTCAAACCGATGGTCAACAGTGGCTCACTCAACAGGTTCACCCATCATGACTTGACCCCGATAATTGGCCGCCAATTTCTGGATCTACAGGTCAAAGAACTTCTCAAGGCAGATGAGCAACTTATCAAAGACTTTGCCATCACGGGTTAGTCCATCCATAATATTTCATTGTCTCTTGTCTGGGATACTGGACAGGGTGCTGACTACTCGCAGTCTCCGAACGAGGCGTCGTATTTCTACGAGACCAAGATGTCACCCCGCAGGAGATGAAAACACTTTGTGAAAAGATCACTCAAGCTGCAGGATGCGTAAGTCTTCTTTTTTAAGCCCTCTCTATATATATGCCAGTGTGTTCCAACTTGCGAACTTACTCATTATCGAATGTTCCAATACTCCTTGCATACATTACATACTCACTAATTCTCTAACTGTTATCAGCCCGAGTCTTCCGGTCTCCATGTTCACCCGCTTACAGAAGCTGGGAGCGAGCTGGGAGACCAAATCAGCGTGATCAGCAGTGAGAAGCAAAAGAAAGGTGGTGGACTAACCCATCAATTAAGTGACGTCTCACGTTTCGCCAGCGCCGGCTGGCACACTGATATCACCTTTGAACCAGTCCCTTCGGACTATGCTATGTTGAAGATCCATACCCTACCCGCTACGGGTGGTGATACTGTTAGTTGCCCATGAAATGCATCAAACCCCAGTGACTTTTTTCTCGAGTTATGATCCTGACGTGTTCTTCAGCTCTGGGCGTCTGGCTACGAAATTTATGACCGCCTTTCCCCGCCTATGCAATCATTCCTAGAATCACTAACCGCAACCCATGACGCCAAATTTTTCCTCGATGAAGCGTCCCGACTGGGTAATCCCCTTCGTTCAGGCATCCGCGGCTCTCCTCTTAACTATGGCTCCTCCCTCGAAGCAGTCCACCCAGTAATCCGCACCAACCCAGTAACAGGCTGGAAATCTGTCTTTGTCAATAAAGGCTTCACAAAAAGGATAAACGGTGTGACACGAGATGAGTCGGACATGATTCTCGGGTATCTGATTAATCTAGTGACGCAGAACCATGATGCACAGGTCCGATATCGCTGGCAGAAGAATGATCTAGCTATTTGGGATAACAGAAGCAATTGGCATTGTGCAACATATGATTATGATGAGCAGAGGGCAGGAGATAGAGTTTGTAGCCTGGGGGAAGCACCCTTCTTGGATTTGGAGTCGAAGAGCAGAAGAGTGGCATTAGGGTCAGCGGAGAACTAAGTCTGTCAAAGATCTCGTTTATCTTTGATTATCAGGAAAGATATTGGTCCTAATCTTTCCAGAATGGCTTTGACTAGAATTATGAGTTTGAAATCATTCGATTAAACAATTCAAATTCTACTAATCTAACTTCACAATCTTTCGAACAAGTAAACAATTCGTGTAGCCACATGCTTGTCTTAATCTTCTATCTCTATATCGCACAAAATAAATGATCTTAATTTATCTGCTGCAATATCTCGAGATGCGTAAGATTGTCATCCGCTCTCGGTATTCGGACTTGTGAATAATCTAATAACAAGAAACGTTGGTAACCTAAGAATATATTGGACACTTTTGTGGAATATACTGTTGTGCACCGGAGGTTTGCTCATTTTCGGTACGCAGTTATAATTTATGGGCGTTCCTGTATTATATGACGCTATTTATAAGCTCTACCTGGTGGTGTTGATAGCCCAGGGGAAACAATATTACTAGTAGCTTCGGATAGAGACAAAAGACGTTCATCTCTTCTGTACATATGAGATCGACCATAGCGGCAATACCCATATATTCGGGCAGTAACTAAATGCGTCCCAATTACGTCTCATCAAGCGTCGTCCAGTGTTGGATTTTGTCCAATGAATTTGAATCCCGTTTAATCCGTGGTCTGCATGCCAGTTATGTCTGCCATAATTCGATTCATTCCCGTTGGCCGGCTCCGACAAGTTGTTGGCGGTTGATTGGAACTGTCTCTAAACAGAGTTGTGCAATTATTTGCACTACTAGCCACAGCATAGAAAAGTCATTCGCCATGCTTAAGCCGAATATCAGGTTGAATTTCGGTTTAACCAAGATCACTTGAATTGATGTCGAGCCTGCGAGTTGCATCTGCAAATACCATCGCACCTAATTACATTAGGCACACAAAAGTTTGAACATAAGGCACCATCCATCGAATTCAGGATATTTTTACGCACCTAGACTTGATATTGGTGTAGAACAAAAAGCGAGAACAACTGAAACCCCTTAGGCTATAAGATCCTTCTGCAATCATGGAGAGGAAGGTCCTGGTGTATTGACATACTCTAATCTGCTTCTTGTTAGAGGATCGTCACCCACAGATTGCACATCCTAGGCCAAACGATAGGGGTTGTCGTTTATCAACAATGTCCCAACCCTCATAGCTACTAACGAATCTGTTCAGCATCGGTGCTTAGCACAAGAGTTGACATAGAAAGGCATGCCAGTTACGTTCATTGTAGCATCTTTATCGGAAAAGGCCTTATTTTAGGAGAAAAGCAAAGTCGCGAGCAGCTATCATTTTTAAATCTTCGTTAAGGTCCAAGGCTGGATCAAAAAAGCTGCTTGCTCTGCTCTTTCTTGCAACAACAATCCACAGCTATCCAGAAACAGCTCTATTTCTTCAAGCTCGCGTAATCAGAAGCTTGCAAAACAAATCCTGGAAAATTCCTCCCTTGAGATCGATTACCAATTCTCGAGAAGCTAACCATTTTCAATACCAACTTAGTTTTTGTTCGCAACTTGAAGAGCCTTTTAACCTGCTCGGCCACAATTGCCTTGCCATGTGGAATTCCAACTGTTCCCCTGTTGATCTCTTCCAGATGGACGGAGTTAAGTCTCGTACATTTCGCATTAGCGAGGTCTATCAAAAAGCATCTTTTCACCTTTAATAACTTAGACACGTAATTAGAAGTCCTGTGTTATCTGCTCCATCTTGGTATATTCCGAACAAATTGGCCATGGGGATAACTAAAGTCGAAGGATTTAGCGCTATGAGGCATTTCGCGCGCATCCACCACCTCGAACCTTGCTTTGCGACAACATTCATCATTCACACGAATCTTCCCAGGCTCAATGTTAAAAGTAATAATAGCTTTGATAATATGTTGATTGATTTTATCTAATTAATGGGGATCTGTCTAACTATATATACACGATAGAAAGTAACACGACCATGTAAGGCGTAGGTTTGACCCTCCACTACTATTTCGATACTCAATTGATAAGAGCTTTGGTCGGGGCTATCAATTTCAATAAGTGAGCTCTTCTTTGCTGATTAATACTATGGCATCCTTGTCCACAACAAAGATCCAGTAACCATGGACTTTTAGCATATCATTTCATTCAACTGCCAATGTTAGCTACATCTCCGCAACGTCTCCATTAGTCCTTAAATATAGCTCATTGAAGGCATTGATTCATCAATCTGGCTTAACATGCGAAAATATATAGTCCACAGCACCGAGCTGGAACGGTCTAGAAAAGTGGAGAAGAATATTAGCAAAGTAGTAAGTTCCTACAATTTATTAGTAGAAGATATTGGAACACAAGAGACCAGACGTGATCCAATTTGTCTTATCTTAAGGTGATAAGTGTGTATTTCTCTCCACTTAAATCATGTTGTCGCTCATTGCAAATCTCCTCTTGTTCATCCGCATGTTGAAACCCGATCTGGCAAATTTGGTCTTCTATGCACAGACCGTAGCCAGGATAGCATAACTTGCCAATATAGGGCACGGTTCAGTGTTTTTGCCATTTCTCAAGCATCGCCTGGCCATGTTCATTGCTTTCAATCTTCCACATCGGACTTCTGAAGCGATTCTAACTATCAAAGCAGATAGTATATCGATTTAGTGAGGGGAGGTGGACATTCATCCGTATATCTTTCTGTCTAACATCAAGGCTTCTCGCGGGATGATGTGCATTTTGGTGGAGCTTATCTATTGGTTGGTAACTAAACACTAAAACAAGGCGCCTGTCGTGCCATGCGAGCTGTCTTGCCATGAGTTGTGTAACCTCAGCTCAGCTTTGAGTCTAGAAAGCGCGTCGCCAGTGTCCTACATGTCGGTTTACATTTCCTCTCACTACTATGCACACTTCTTTACCCACTCTACAATCTTTCGAAAATTTAGGTTTTTCCGTGGTACCGAAGGATGTCAAGGGATGTATTCGACTCAAGTGTGGCTAGACGATGGGCTATCCTCTTTGCTGCTGGTGGCATGATGTGTGGAGTAAATTTTAGTATCTTATAACCCCAACATACATTTGTCCACGATTTACTGATGCACCGTAGTTTATGATATTCCAGCCTCACTATCGACTCCATTGCAAGTTTATTTACGTCTGACAGATAATCAATATGGCTATTTGGTATCAGCACTTTACACAGCATATGCGGTGCCAAACTTCTTCCTTCCATTTCTATCCGGCTTTGCAGTACAGCGCTATGGCGAAAAGAAAATATTGTTATTGTGCTTTGGGGTGTTAGTAGTGGGACAGACTATATTTGCTGCTGCCGTTCAAGGAGAGTATCGTTCATTGTTGGTGTTTGGTCGAATTATGATAGGGGTCGGCAGCGAGATACCCGGCGTCATTGCGCACGAAATTGTAACACGTTGGTTCCAGTAAGTGAGACCATCCTCATATATCTATGTTCTAATAAACCTAAACCTATATAGTGGCAATACACTTTCGCTAGCACTGGCAATTTTACTTTGTGTCTCGAGCGTTGGCTCCGTAACGACTTCGATCATAATACCTCGCCTAACAGCAGCGCATGGAGTAGTAACAGCAACCTGGCTTTCAACTGTGCCAGCGCTTATGCTTTCATTATGCTGTGCAGCATGTATCACGAATATCGACACCATAGTGTCCGAGAGAACGAATGCATTTGTTGACTATAGGAAATCACTGCACCGCCTTTCACGTGACTTTTGGCTACTTGCTATTATTTGCCTCACAACTTACGGATGTCTCCTCTCTTTTAATAACTCCGCGCAACGATTTCTAGCGTCAGAGTTTTATGGAAGTGATCAAGGTGCTGCGGGACTTGCAGTGAGGTATTTGCATCCTGTCGAATTCTTAGGCCATACTAATATAATACCATGTAGCATACCTAATACGCTCTCAGGTGTGCTTGTCCTACCTTTCGGGCTCCTCCTTGAGCATCCACGGTTCAAAAACTATTCCACTTCAATATTATGCGCAGATGGGCTCATTCTTGTTGCACATATGCTCTTTCTCTTTCGTATCAGTGGGCCTTTACTTCCCCTTATTCTACTTGGATTAGGATATGCTTCGTTCGCAGTTGCTTTCTGGCCTGCAGTAGCCAGTAGTATACTCAGTACCCCAGCCTCAGGCCCAGTCCTGATATCACAGATTCCGCTACTGGAAAGCTGCAGTCCGTTACAGGACAACATTGTTTTTGAACAGAATGATGAGCCAAGGAATGATGAGGAAAATGAGATTTTTGCTGACATTGATGTGGATAATGGGAGCCTGCTTGTAATCGGTTATGGAATCATGACGAGCTTACTAAATCTTAGCATGGGATTAGTGCCCATATTATTGGCAATTATGGAGAGTCTTGCTAGTTACTCTGGTGTAGAAATTGTCTTTGTCGTAATTGCCACTACTTCTGTCTTCGCTTCAGCTAGATTTGTTAAAAGGTGAATAAAGTCTGCTATTGCAATATTTGCTTTGGTGAAAACTCAATAATTATTTGATGGATGTTTAGATGACTTTGATAACCAATTTAGAGTCCAATAGCACCACATCATACAAATCATGCTTTTTGGAGTTGGTCATGAGTGCTCGGGTTCAATATTGCTTCGCACGATAAGAGGTGAGTTCGCAGGCGGACAAGCTTCGATTTTCCATTCTCGAGATTCTCCATTTCTCAACCTGATTCACAATAAGAAAATCTAGCGTTCCGGGAAATTGGGAACACGAGTGTATCGGTAATGGAGAAATACGGTTACTGTTGAATAGAGATGTTTTTCCAACGACGAAGGAGGCAGCCCGGGCTCGCTATGAAACAGGAGGGTACCGTAGCGGTAGCATGAACGGCGGATAAAAGGGACTCGGGCGGACTGGCAGACTGGGACTCACGGTACTTCCGTTAGAGTTGACTTGTTTCATTCGCCTTCATACTTGCGTGCCTTCCCTTAAAGGATATCGAGCAAGTCAGAGGTCGTAGTGTATTCACGAGAATATATACTTTAGTTGAAAGGAGATCACCTTACGTTCGTAAACAAGAGCCGCTTTATCATAGCTACCATCCAATTTCATTCAACCATCGTCGTTCTAAGTCACCCATCAGGCGCGCTAAGGCCCGAATCAACCACGCAATCCTGCCGGCTTGATATAGTATACATCTCATCGCCTTTCAAGGTAATGATTGATACTGAGAAAGCTGCCAAAGGTACTTCTGTGCGCGGAACTAGCTCTGCTCTGCGTACCAGACACCCTCTCGTCCCTGTATGTGACCAAATCCTGCAGTGAGAATGCCAAGGTTGTCGACGAGCCAAGACAATCTTCATGATGCTTATCTTTTCTTTTCGTACTCCTGATTGTAGTCTCGCTTGGATCTCCCAATAAACTCGAGCCGATACGGACCAGATCATGTCGATTAAGTCGGCAAACAAGCCTCTATCTATGGCCTGGGCTGGCATCTTGGATCAAATCGTCGCGACTAACTTGGTCTCGAATTCTTGCATTCATATTCTACAATGAACACATAATTATACACAGAATCTTTCGGCCATGAAAAAGGGTGTTGCGGGGTGTGCGATGGCAAATAACAATTTCACAAATCATAAGTAATTCTTTTTGCAAAGCCATTCACATCATCGATCGCGGATCTAAGGGAGACCAGTACATAGGCCTGGACGAGGCCAGTTGGTTAGTATGTCATAGGCGGCAAGTACATAGTACCTTTATGACAATGTCACTGTCGATCGTGAAGTTGTGAAACCGGGTTATGAACGGGATGCCGAATTGGAGCCCAGGTCGCGTGCATGTTACTTGGTGGGAAGTTCCAGGCTGATTTCAACTCCTTCCAGAGGAGTTTCATGAGAATTCTAGTGTTATAGGCAATTGAGATAAAATTCAAGGGTTTGGGGGCAACTTGTCAGATGGATCGTGGAGATCGTGCATACAAGTATCCAAACCATCGGGATCCCTGAATATGAGATCCTTGTTAGCTATGGAAGTTTTGCTAAATTTTTAGGAGGCTTTGATGAAAGATTTTGCCGCTCATTCAATCGTGATGTTCGTGGTTTCGAAAGTACAATACTTTCGTCTTGGGGAGACTGTAATCGTTAATCGATGTCCATACACATCCACTCCACATGACTGCGCAGGTCAGCGCGATCAAAGCGATCAAAGCGATCAAAGCGATCAAAGTGATCAAAAGCGAAGTCTTACGCGGTTTCGCCCGTGATACCGACATGCAGATGAGGCGGATCAAGAACAACATGGGCGATATGGCCTAGAGCGTCGCGAGGGTATCGTGAAGGATAATAGTGATGCGGGCACTAGAAACCGTGGAGAAGGTGTCAGGAAGTCTTCCCCAATTTGCTTTCATACAATGAGCTGCGTAGAATATCTAGGGAAGGATCCGTTTCTGATACAATGCAGCGAGGCGTCCCAACTAGCGACATTTACACTTGACCATACAGGGGCACTATCGTAATCTACAGCTATTAACCGCCGCGTAATAACGGTTTTGTTGTTGTTATTGGTCATGCGATTTTTGCGAAGGTGTTCCGTCGTGGTTGGAGTTGGTGTAATATTGGACGAGGAAAGTCGGTGGAGAAGGAGGAATAATATGTTATGTCTAGGAGGTTCTGATGATAGCTCGTAAAATAGTCGATGATAGACGAATCTTAGGACCCTAACCCTGTTCAAGTGATCTAATAAACAATCATATGAGATCAGATGACACGTGAATCTCTGTTGTACAGATGGAAATGTTAATTGTATAGGACAACCTTTTCGTTGGTGTTGCGCGGTGGTGCTGTCTAAACGATATTAGATCTCGCTTACTATAATGGTGATGTTACTATTGTTCTGGACAGCTGGAGTGGAACCCTTGAAGGCAGCATTTTGGGTTCAGCTGCGGAGTGCGTACAATATCCTATGCCGGTGATCATGTTTATGTAATAAATATATATGACCTGCACCAGAATCAGTGACTTGCTTGTTTAGTGAGTTCATGGCTGACGGCATGATTCATGTTATTAAAATGGACGACAAATAAGCGTAGTCATGCATGCATCAAGTACATAAATTCCTATCTCATAAGGTAACCCAATATCCTTCTTGCCGATTTTTTTTCTCATTTCCATGCTCATTTCTAGCCGACTAAACATGACTAAAACTAATTCGGACCGGATCTAAAAGACAGGATATCGTCGGGTCTCATCTTACATCAGTGTACCTCACCACAGCTCACCATCATGGTAACGCATATTCCTTTACCCTCGACGTAAAACACTCAAGAAGGATAACCCTTGATTGTTCTGGTCAACCCAAGTGTACTCCAAGAAGGACCTTAGGCTTTGATCTTTGGTGCTGTACCTATCGTCAGATACAGATTTCTTCAAATTTCAAGATTCTCGTTAGACATGCTAATCTTGCACGGTAGACAAAGTTTAGTATTTTAGTTCAACAGTAGCATAGCTCATGTAACTAAAGTCACATAATTTATAGAGGTAGATCTCATAATGTGTTGATTTCTGTATCAGATTTTAACCAATATCCGTAAAAAGTAGTGTTCTATCAAATAGTGTTGAACCAGAGACTTGATTATTTTAGCTGCGCAGAATGCTACTGCTTATACATGCTCCATAAGCCATGCATGAGCGTTTCTCCATAATATTTCATGCTCTATACTTCATAAAGACCCCTAGTCCAACTATGTTGGTGCTAAATTGCCTACAATTCCCAATAAGGCAACACTAAACTCGACCAGCCCGCAAAACTATGCACTGGCTTCACACTGGAGAATATCTCGTCACTAGATGAGATATCAGTGACATCGAGTTGACACTTTTCTGCTTTTTATGGCCTTCTTTTTGCAAATAAGATCAAACGAGACTTGCGTATACAAGCAATGCTATGCTAGCGAGTACAAAATGCACTAAAAATGGATAGCTTCATTACGTACATATTTCGAAATCATGAAGGCTCTGGAAATAATGTTCTTGAGACTCTTTTACGTTATCCAGCGACCTCGATACTAGAGTGGTGTTCAGTGGCAATTCCTTACTCCCCATAATTTGCTGGATATAATGTCGATAAGCGATAAAGTAACAAATACTTTGGTGGATATAATTAGGCTGGATATATATGTGCCTTAGAGTCAGATTACAGTCACTCTGCGATGCTTCTCCTATACAGACCTCATATAGCACTGACATGCAGGGTTTTTGTGATTCAATACTCCTAGCCCTGCTAACATCCAGTAGCTGGGGTATCATGCATATTACAACTTTACCCCACGAAACTGACAAGGCTCGGAGAGATAGATGTGCTCATAGATAATTCAGTCCTGACAGAGGATCGGTGGTTATCTTCTCGATAAACTAAAAACGTTGTTGTTCTTGTTAATCATATTAAAACCCCGTATTAAATAGAGATAGACAAATCGTCGACAGCATTATCTCAATATATAGCCAACCTTTTGTTTCTCACCTTGTGTGATAGGAAATCAAGGAACTTGGAAAATGGTTCATCAGAAACAGATTTTGTGTTTATATGCGTATATGTATATATACATAGAGTTACAAACTAAGCATATGATTGAGACTTTAATATACATTATATACAGTATGTTGAGGCAAGTAATGCAAGAGATAGGATAGCAGTCTCTCTTTTGATGATGCTAATGCTAGAAGCACGTCTATACCCTAATTAGAAAAGGTACAACAGACCACAAGGAAACAAAGCACGTGAGCCTACAGTAGCAGCGCAAACGTGCCCGTGAATGGATATGCCTACGATTTTAGGGCCTTCTTCGAGACGGCAATATAGTCTTTACCCTTGGCATTTTTCGTAATATGGCCATATGCACCATCCCAGAGCATAACACCGCCAAAATTAGATTTGGCAAGGGTTTTAGCATTTTTTATCGTCTTTGCGAAAGTGTCGGGGTCTTGGTAGCCGCCGTTAGATGTACCTTCGGCCCATGCGGGAGAGCCAATGAAGAGTTTTGGACCTGAGAGACGAGAGCTCCAGTCTGCAAACGACGTGGTGAAGCCAGAGCCACCAATGTTGCAAGAAGGCGCGGCGTAGAATTGCGGCCAAACCCAGTCCATGAGATTTAACATTGTGTGAGTGTACGAAGTATCGGATAGCGAACAACTTGGTGCTGCGGAAAGATAGTAAGTCTTTGCACTCTGGCCGTTGTAAAGGGACCGTATAGCGATTACGAAATCTTGGTAGAAGTCCCCATCACCTGTTTCGTTATCTGTTGTGTATTAGTACTACGTCGTCCGGTTATTAAACTATGAATGAAGCATACCAATATCAAAACCGTCAACGTTTGCTGTTCCAAAGGGACGCATCCCAGCCGCTTCACCCGAGCCTCCTCCAAATAAGTTCCATAACAACGTGGCACCGGATTTTGCCAGCGTGGCACTGGTAAACGTCGTGTTCCCGTTCTGGCCTCCTAATCCTAGAAGAATTTTCTTACCGAGTTTCTGGCATTGCTGGATTTGTGATGCAAGATTTGTGCATGAGAAGAGGCCAGTTGCTCCCGTCGTTTCCATTGCCTTAGTTTGACCAATGCACAGATTATCAAAGGCCATATCTGGATAACCTCCACCACCGTATACGTTGGTCAAGAAAGCGAGAATTACGATATCAACATTTTTGTCCTGACATTGTGCTGTCAAATTCGTATTGACTGTCTGGTCCGTTCTTCCAAAATAGACAGCAACATTTCTGGAAGACGAAGCATCGAATTTGTAGCTTGCCCGTTTGGCATTCACAGGCTCGTTTGCCAAAGGTTGAGATGCAACTGTCGAGATGCCCACAAGAATGACGGATACTGCTAGGCAGAGAGATGATTTTAGTACCCTCATGTCTTTAGATGTCCCGGATTCATGTGTGTAACGACTGGAAATAACATAGAAGAAATTATTATGTAGTTGAGCTTATGAAGTTTGAGCACTAGACTTATGCTGGCCAATACGATCTTGGATTACCCCACTCAAGCTTGACAGAATCTCTACGTATGCTTCTGAATATGCGATTCAAGTAGTGCAAGCCTTCCCGCTAAAACTATCCGCTAACTCTGGTCGCTCGGTGCAAAAGCTTGGCTAATGCTAAAATGGGACCGCAAGAAGTGTCGTAGTTATCCACTTTCATTATTTAATTACCCGAGCTGAACAATACACCGACAGAACCACGGATGATTTCTCTCGCGCGTCATGAATTCTCTGCACGTTAGGGTCACTGGCAGCTGCGACATTGGTAAACGTTTTGGAAGCAGACACTCGAGCTGATGTGTAAATGACAAGGTGAAGTCAGAAGTGCTGCTGCACCAGAGCGATTTGAGAGCATAAGCTATTGGAGGATCAAATTAAAAAAACAATAGAATCGAAGTACGATTCCATGCACCTAAGCATACTTGCCATCTAAAGAAGACCTAAAATATGTGTTTCCATTAGGTGTGGTCGAATTATAAGAAGTACGAAGGTGCAAAGCAATTGTATATCTTTATTGTATATTGGGGCGAAAGGCTACTAAAGCCCACGCATCAGGTAGATGCAGACGGTATCCGCATTCTACAGCTAGAGATAACCTTAACTGTTCTGCTCCGTGGGATGAAAATATCGTAATCCCGATGGTGTCATGGCAGCCACGAAATGGGTAGGTAGATCGCTTACTGGTGACGATGCGATAACGCTCAAGTCAGATTCGCCATGCGGAGTATTTTCACCCTATGACTGAGTGTCCGTGGTTTCGTGCATGACGGCTTCAGCCGTCCTGCATACATGCATACGTAGATCTTGATTTAGCGAGCATTCTTTGACTTGGTCTGTGTCATTTTCATCGTCCCTTGGTGGTGAACAGGGTATAACCCATAAACTTTTATCTCGGATTGAATGACTGAGCAAAAATTTTGAATTGTTGTAGTAGAATATGTCATGAAATGCAGATTAGGCTGAATAGAAAAAGCTTTTTGAAATTTACTCATATTTAAATGTGCTATTGAGGGATATCTAAAAATGAATTGTAACAGCCACCATATACTCCTAAGACCGCTAAAATTCCTTACATGCTCCCAAAACTCCTGAAATGATAGAGCTTTCTTGGACTTTTGTAATTGCAAAAAGCAAACAAAACTTGTTGAAGCGTAACCACTTATCTAGTAGTACTTGACATGAGCGCTCTTGAGACTGTCGAGTACCGCGAAATCCACCGTATCCTGCTTCATGCAGACGCAAACTAGATCAAACAGTTGATCAATAACTCTTGCTGAAAAATTACCCTGTGAGAGACGCGGTAACCATTCAACGGCATCCTGTGGCACGAGGGGGTCGTGGTACATCAAAAGCTTGCAGCCAAGGGTGTCCATGGCTTTCGCAAAGGAAAGACCGGGTGAGCAAGAGATAACGCTCTGTCCTGGTTTGAATGCCACACCAACAATCAGAACTCGGAGGCCTCGTTTTCCAGAGAAAGCACTGCGCTCTGCATAAATTTCACGAGCAAGCTTTGCAGGTCTGTCGCCCATCCTTTCGGCGGCATGTTCGAGTATTGGAAGTGTGTTGTTGACGAAGAGGTAGTATGGGTTAATTGGGATACAGTGACCACCAACTCCCAGACCAGGTTGAAAAGCCTGAAAGCCAAATGGTTTTGTGGAAGCGGCGTTGATCACTTCTTTAGCGTCGATACCTTGTAAGGTGCACGCATCTGCGATCTCATTCACATATGCGATGTTGATCATACGGTAGCAGTTTTCGAAGAGTTTGGTCATCTCGGCAACCTCTGGTCGCGAGACGGGAACGACAGTGTCGAATACTTGGGAGTATATTTCGTTGATTTTTGTCATAGCAATATCGTCAAGGCCAGATATAACCTTGGGAATTTGTGTCAAACTCGGTGAGACACGGCCTGGGTCTACCCGTTCTGGTGACATTCCACAGTGTAATCTTCCACTGTATTGACTTAAGAAAGCGCGAGTCATACCAACAGAGACACTGCTTTCAATAACCACAACAGAACCTTGTCTAGCGTATTCAACCACCGAAGAGATGGCCGCAATTAAATGAGTGGCATCGACAGAGTTGTCCCTGTGTAGCGTCGTAGGTACTGAAATTAAGAAATGCGTGCCTTGCGCCAACTTTGATACGTCTGTGGTAAGCGTAACCTTAGGAAATCTTTTGAAGTCAGGTGTAATATGATCGATTCTCTTTTGCGAAACATCGAATCCAATAGCGTTGAAAACATTTCCAAAGCCTGAGAGGAGATGTTCTCCAACGTATCCAACACCAATAACACAGACAACAATGTCACGATTAGAGATAATGTCGATAGGAGGAGGAATAGCTTCTCCAGCTTCTTCGTCGGTGACACTGAGAAGGTTAGCTTGGCCTTTAAATTTTGAGTGATACTCTCTTACTTTTTAAGTTCTTTTGGTAGAAAATTTGAAGCAATGTCATCCATGTTACTTTCGAAAACATCTGACTGATCGTTGCCATTTAATCCCTGTATCATCATCTGTGTGTCCAAATCACCTTCAGGGTATAGCATCATGTCTTGTAATAACTCTAGTGAAGGAACTTGTGGAATGGAGAGCCGACGGCTCATGCGCGTTTGTGATACCATCATCTTTGTTGTAGTAGAGGATGGTTGTGTGAATGATGTAAAATGTGATTGGGCGTGTGAACTTCAATTGATTGGGTGAAGTTTGAATGATTAGATGAATTATGATATAATTTATGTTGATTGATGATTTAAAATTATTTGGGGGCGATCTGCAAGTCTATATATACATCTTTACTCTCAAGCACCATAGCTAAGCTTTTGATTAAACTTGACTACTCTACGTAAGAATAGAAGTATTATACTTGTCGTGTAGCGAAACAATTAGAATGATGACGAGTTAGTGTATGACCAAGATCAATATACGAGTATGAAGCATAGGCAGGAAAGGATCATGACGAGCAAATGAATGACCAAGAGGAATATAGCAATCAGTGATATGGACCAAGGAACCAACGTAATTGGTCGATGCCAGTAGTTTTGGATTAGTAGTACATTGTCACGACTCCTCATACAGAAAATATCGTACGACAAGAGATCAATAGAGTTCCCAGTGGGTATAAAACTCCGCAATACTCTCATAGCCGTTTTCACCCGTACAGCTTCGTCACTACAATTATCTAACCTTAGTTCCTCCTAAAATTTAGCTTCTTACTCGGCATTTGTCTACCTAAATGGAGCGAAAAAAGGGGGTAGGAGCCTCACCTTTGGAGACTAGTTAATCTCCAAATTGTCAAGTGTTGCCGAAAGTTACTGTCCAAGATGAATTGACACCGTAATTGACACCGTTTTAGCACGCCTCATTATCCATACGCTGAGCAGACTGAACATTTGCCTACTCGAACGGGTTTTAGTGGCTCCACAACTTACCACCATGTCACTCTTGACACCAAGCCACCAGAAGTACCCTACAAGGAATGAGCACGTTGAAATTCCTACTGATCAAAATTCCGCCAGGAAACAACAATTCTCAATATGCTGATTTTCCTTCTCTTTTGGTCTTCAGCATCATCAAACATATAAAGATGAGCTCAGTAACTCTGATTACTATATTAAATTTTATTTATGATTGGCAACATGCCGGCATATACAAGCAGTTCGTTTAGTAGCCGAAGTAACTATTTTTCCAGGCGCCACCATGCATACAGCCCATGTGGAGCCAATGTGGCTTAGTTTCAATGCTCACTACAGTTATTACGGGTCATGGCGTAGGCTAGAGTCGGGAGATGATCACCAGCAGCGGAGATTTTCAGGAGTTATGACCACATTCTGCTACTTGCAGCGAAAAAAGATCCACCCCCAAGGAAGCCAAATAAATCCGGCGGTGCATCTATGTTCACTGTATTCTGCGACTCTTCAGCTACACGAGCAGTGTAAGACTTTCCTATACACGTTGTTGAATCATGGCTAACATTCGCTACGTACTAATCACGCTACAATTAATCATCAACTATCTAGTAGGTTGATTGCTTATACACAAAGAAAATACTGCTTAGTCACTTTCCAGCAGGTCTTTTTATCTCGCTGTGAAATGATTTCTTAGGAGTTATTGCAAACATGTAATGCCGGGGATTTATCATGCACACACTGACAGTGGAAGGTAGCATGCACACAATTGCGTTTGCGAGTTGGTGTTTGTCTTTGACACCAGGGAATGTCTTCAATGCCCTGCGTACATTGTTCCGGTGGCATCCGTCGTTATGGTTGTAATCAAGCAGATAGGTTTTTTTTCCTAGACTGATCTCAAATCCATAATTACTCGTCAGAGCAAATTTATGGACTGATATGTGGCGCTAGTTTCATCAACATCAATGGGGGGCTCCACTTTGGTCCATAATATGATCATCACCTTGGTGATAAACATAGCGTAACTCCACAAACAAACCTTATTTCCGCATAATTGGTAACTTATCAACCTTTTTCTGTTTTAGCGGCCTTCATTGCAAACTTTCGCCCCGAAGTTCTCAGCATATAATGCACCGTCGATGACGGTATGACGGTACTTAGCGATACTAGAGAATGAACGTCTATTTCCTGTATTCTCCTCTCCCCAGTAGGCTGGGATGCCCGAATTGTCAAAATTTCTCGATTATTAGCATTATATATATACAGTATGTACAAGTCTCGGGCGTCTCTGCGCGCCTGGTGGCGATCCCTCAGCGTAATGCTCAGCGTAAGGACTGTGCCCCTAGCGAATTCCTGCACCCAAAAGCGCCACACCCGAAACCTTAAGCATATCTCGCAAATAGGTGACGAAGTGAGTCGCCACCTTTCTCTTTTTGGCGTTCTTCATATCTGCTAACCCCTTTAAGTTCGAGCGTTTCCTTTAGTGCCGGTCTTCTCAAAATCGACTTCCTTCATCAACCGGACCCTCATTCTCCACTGTAACTTTTGCACAGACCCTTTGTTGAAAAAATTGGGGTTGACTTGCAATAGAAACGATGGGGAAATGGGAGGTAAGAGTAATGCTTCAGCAGAAGAAGCAGCTGTTCCTTCACAATTCTTTTGCACAATGAATCGGAAAGCTATCTGTCAGCATGGCCACGCTTGTAAGATAGTGTGGAGGAGGGGCCTAGCCCAAGCAGCCCCCATCTAGAGACCTCAGTAACAGAAGGTAAAGTGTTAAATTGGCTAATGATTTGGCATTCTCTTGTAATGTCTTGAATTTGAACTATGGTCTATCTCATTGACAGTGTTGGAAATTCGCTACCAGTGTAATGAGTTGGGGCGGCTTTGCTCTTCTAGTCATTCAAAAGCCCATAGGGTATAGTCTGAAAGGTAAATTATTATGATGCTCGATGCCTAGCCAACGGAGAAGTCAGCGACCCCGCTTGACAGATGTATGTTAACTGGAACAACTTCAATAAAAAATATTGCTTCAATTCTTTCATACAGCCAACATGAGTAAACAGAGCAGTGTTAGCCCTTGGACAGCGAAAGACCCATTCACTGACGGCGCTATTTTGGAGGAACAACCAAATGGATATGAAGTAGGTACCGGCCATCAGGATAGTGGTTTTTCCAATTTTCACAACTCAAGCGGAGATTTTGAAGGCACCGGTGTTCTTGTTCCTTGGGCCCCAGGACACAATCGTCGTCGCTCATCACAAGTACACTCTTCATATGCCTCTTCGAATTCAGACAATCCTACACTTTCCTCAAGACTTTCAAATAGGTCACAGTCTTCTCTGCGAAGTTCCTCGCTCACATCTCAGAGGCCATCTGCAGCTTCAATACGGCGTTCGAGGCAGCAATTATTACTTTCAAAAGAGCACATCTTCCAACTTCACTCTCGGCAACAATCTGGCTTCTCTAACCAACCCAATTCCGAAACCGTTAGCTCTCCTATCAATGAATCATTACCTACAAGGCCACCTAGAGCATTTCCTCTAGCCTGTCCTCCTAAAAGTCATGCAGCCACGGTAGATGACTTGGACGAAAAGTCACATTCCCGCGACTCTAGCAAGAACTTCAGCAGGCCATTCAATTTCCCAATTGATAAAGTAGGGATGGAGAACAGCTCACCTGCAAGAGATGAAGACTCTGCCGCTTCCTGGAAGACGCATGGTTCAAGCACTACAGAATCATCTGAAGTAAAAGTTGAAACTGAGAAGTTCGACATGAACAAGTATATACCAGATCCAAACATACCAGCATCACGACAACGATCAAGCTGCGTGATGCAGAACGTTAGGAAATCAAAGTATACCATAGAGGAAGAAAAGGTTGTACGCGCAGTAGGAAAGAAGCGTTTGAGATATACACGAAACATCTTCATTGTCTTCTTCATTATAGTTAACGCTGTCTGTATTACTATCAGTTGGACGTATCCCGAGTACTGGTATATTTGTAAGCTCTCCCTGGATGCTTCCGCCCATCAGAAGACTAATCAGATATGGCAGTTGTGCCTATTATTCTTCTTGGCAACGTGATGAACTCTCTCATGGTCATCAATATCGTCCGATGGTTCATCTGGGGCCTATTTCTGAAATTAATCAACAAAGCCCCACCCGAGCCTGCTACCCATGTGCCCACTACCATTGCGATGGTTCTGGCATGTTACTGCGAATCCTATCAAGATTTGATGGATACCCTTGAAAGTCTGAACTCACAAGAGAAAGTGGCCCACCACAAAAGAATGTTTATAATCATCTGCGATGGCCAAGTCAAAGGGAAAGGCATGGAAAAGTCAACAGATCGTATTCTGGTTGAAGACATACTCAAACCAAAAGAGGAACATTGGTTCCCAATAGGTTATGAATCTTGGGACGGAGCAATCAATGGAATATACGCCTCGGCAGGCATCTGGGAAGGAACACCATATGTGTGTTTGGTGAAAAAGCGAAACTTAGGGAAACGGGATGGCCTCATCTTAGTCCGTACACTACTTTACAAGTACAAATTCCGCCACGAGAATCCAGTGACTTCAATGGGCGATGATTTCTTTAGATGGTTTTCCGAATTTTCAGAAGACTGCGGGATAGATCAATATGAGTGGCTCGTTGGGGTTGACGCGGATACAACTTTCAATTCGACATGCATATATGAAATGCATAAAGAGTGCTTAAAAGACCCAAAACTCGTCGGCTGCTCAGGCTTGATCCAAGGTACATTTCTCCACGCGTTTCCTGTGCACCACTTCTCTTTTCGTGACTCTTGCTAATATTAATTTTTTGCAGTTGGATTTCGAACCGGCCAATGGAATCTCTGGAACATTTACCAGAATACCGAGTACATTCGTGCTCAATGTCTACGTCGCTGGCATCAAGCACACGGAACAGGCAAAGTATCCTGTCTCCCAGGTGCCTGCCAAATTATCAAGATTGTCGAAGAAACATGTGGAGATGTAATCCTCATCAGGCTTTTCGGACACATTCCAGACCCCAAAGCCAACATGATTCATCAGGTGCGCGCACTTGCTGGCGAAGATCGAAACTATATTTGCTTGATTTTCCAGCAATTCCCTGCGGTACAAACCACGATGTCGCTCAATGCTATAGCGTTTACAGATCCGCCCAACGGCCTCATGGTATTCCTGTCCCAACGCAAGCGTTGGACACTAAGTACATGCGCGAACGATATGTTGATCACCATCAGGAACGAAATGAATATATTTGAACGCATCTGCTCCTTGGCAGATATTCTCACCTGGTTGTTACCCATCTTCGTCATGCAAACTGTTGTTCTTTTTATCAAAGCCTGTGTCAATGTTGTGGATCCTACTTTCATTGCATGCTTCGCCATTGTCACCATGATTCCATTGTCCTACGGCATTGGAGTTGCATATTGGGGATGCAATACGAACTTGTTGCGCGCTCAATATTTGCTTGGCTTCCTCATGGTTGTTGTGCTTGGACAGCTCATAACACCTGTTGTCATTAGCTACGCTATCTGGCACATGGATGATTTCAGTTGGGGAAAGACAAGAGAGGTTGAGGTCTCTGATGACCCGGACAGTAAACCTGCTCATTCGGATTAGAATGCTATTTTATGAAAATTCCTTTATGAGTTTATGTCTGGACGATATATTAATTTTATAGGCGTTTTGTTAATTTTCGCGAATTAAGTATAGACATACAGGTGGACACATAGTCTCACATTCTGGGATATCGGGTAATCAGAATCGGCTGTAGATAGCAAAAGCTTGCTGCACCTAAAACTTCTTATCATGTATTTCTTTGGACAAAAGTCTTTAGTATTGTATATAAAGCAGCGGTGCATAAAGTACCTAATATGAACTCACGTGTATAACATAAGATTAAATTTCATCACGAAAGGTCCAGAGAGATTAGCAGGCAGCGGATTCCTTTTCATAATCTCCAGTAAAAGGCACGCGTAAAGCATGAGTACTAAGCCAGAGCTTCTACATAATCCCTAACAGCTTGTTCAAAAGAAACATCGCCCTTAAAGCCCAAACCATACGCTTGCCTGTTATCAAATCTTGTTGGCCATGACTTCAATATAGGTACCAGATTGGGATCTTCGTTTACTTTTAAAAATGCTAATTTGTCTTTCCCACCAACTATCTCAAGTGCATCCATCATATCTTTCACTGTTGCGCAGCGGCCAGGAATATTAATTTGTCTGATATGCTTAGGAAGTTTTTCAGTAGATAGTGTGAGGGAGTGTATCAAATTCCACACAAGCGTTTTGGGTGAAGAAAGCCATGATTCGAAGTTCATATCTGCGATTGGAATCTCACATTCCTGGCTATTCATTGGCTCCCGTATCATACCAGATAAGAACGAAGATGCAGCTGCAGTTGGAAGTCCAGGTCGTACGGAAATAGTTGGGAATCGAAGAGCGAGACCATCGATGTAGCCACGTCTGCTATAGTCGTTCACAATTGTCTCGCAAATGAGTTTTTCGGCGCCATATGATGATTCTGGGGTAGGTATCACGGTGTCATCCACAAGTTTAGGTAAAGGTTGACCATATACAGCTTGGCTAGATGCATAGATCACGCGAATTCCCGGGCATCTAAGCTTGATCTCATCGAGAAGTACTCGAGTAGCATCCACGTTTACTCGCATGCCAAGTTCGTGATTAGCTTCAGAACCCGAGCTCATAATCCCATGAAACACAAATACAGCATCGACATCCTTTGTCACGACACTTCCGGTGTCTGTGCATAGGTCCGCTTGCATCGTTGTTGCATTTGCTGGAAACTTAACGTTCCTGGGGATTTTGGGTTCGACCACGTCCGCGAGGATCACAGTATGCGAGGCATCATTTAAAAGCTCAGCAGCAACCAGTTGCCCAATAAAGCCTGCCCCTCCAGTAATCAAAATGTGCATTTTGTATTCTGAGTGAGATGTATACAGGCCAAGACCAGAACCAGGAAGTTTCAGGGGATAGTCGTTGTGATTTGGCACCAAGTATAATAAGAGTTTAAACTTGATGATGATACCCTAGAACTCCAAAGACGATCTGACGCAGAAGGCTTGTTACAAATAGTCAGTATATAGAATATGTAGAGCTCCTCTCTCCCTTTTGCTGTGATGAAATATAAGCTCAGCTCAAAGGTGGGATTAACCTGATCAAATCATCAATGATCCGTACTTTCTACTGTTTCTTACTCAGGCTTACACCGACAACATTCATCATATCAATGCTAGCAACATAAAATAAAAGCAACCTGGGAGGATATCTAATACTTTACGCATACAAAATGTTGAAATATATATCACGTGATTATAGAATCTATGTACAATCGGTTCGCCATGTCTATCAAGTTGGTACGCGGTCACTAAGAAAAATGTCATAAGATAGATTGCTCAGTTACTATACTGGTTATACGATTGAATTGAATACAGGATAATAAAACAATATAATTCACTACTGAATGTTGCTTTCATTTATGAATACTGAAACCAAAAGGCTACTACTTCACCCGGGGAAAATCAGTGGGGAAAAGGGGATGGAGTTAAGAATAAATTAATGAACACAGCACTAGAAGTGCTTGGAATCCTAGTTGCCAGGCCGATCGCGTAAATACTTATCTCTAACTTCCCGTGCCTACCATCTTTGTTAAGTAAATGTAAAATAGAATATTCCCAACTTGAATCCCACTTTCACTCCAGTGTACAAAATTGTCTTCCATGCCCTCTGCGTCTTCTAAATTTAAAGCCTACTATTTCAACTGTCACTGTGGATACTTCAAGTGGCATCTAAGGATACGGCTGCAACATTTGCGTGCGTAATGATACAATCTTTGTTTATCCTCCTTCCAGCCAGGTGAGTATTGCTGGTATAAATTCGATGTCTTCGTACTCGTTTTGGACGGAACTTCCAAGCTCACGACTTTTACAGTACTCGCGAAGTCGTCATACGGCTGAATAGACTAGATATCGGAGAAGAGAAAACGAAGGAGCAACACCCGAAATAATACTATGCAAAGCATTTCAAGCCACTGCCGGTGAATCTGAGATCCTTCATGACGTAGAGTGGAAAGACGTCGAAGTGAGGAAGGAAAATGGCGCAAGTTGGGGGAAAATGGGTTTGTGCGGAGACTCCAGAGGAACCCATGGATCTCCTACCATCATAACTGATGACTACTGCGGTCTCGAAGAGGTGATCTATAAACCATTACTTCGAATTCCTTTTAATCAAGAAATCTTCTTGAAATCAAGAAACTAAAGGTGGGGACTTAATTTGAGTAATTTATCTTCAGGCTTAGTGATATCTTTTTACTTATGAATCTACACATATAAGTCTTTGGAGCATACGAATATATAAATTTCAGCTGCATTCAAACGTTTGGCTAGTTTACGAATGAGGTGCTTCTTCCACAACTAATTCCTCTTCCCCAAGAGACCTTCTCCTCTGGCATAAAGAAAAAGAACTAGTATATATGACTTCTCTTAGTTACTTAATATGTAAGTGCTATCTCGGCGGCTGCTGGCAGAACTCTAGTATCGAGGTAGGGAAGTCGAAGTACAGCGGTTGTTTAAGGTACACACTCCAGTCAAACGCAAGCTGCATCTAATTTGCGATTGCAAACTAAGGGTTGGCGAAAGCATGGCTTTACAATCCTCGACGGAAGCTAAAATTCTATCATAGTACATCATATATATTGATTCAACTATGCTCAACTATTATCAATAGAAGATACATGTCTTGCAATATGCAGTTGGATAGCTTCCTAAACCCTCCAAAACATCTTCCTCCGCAACTTTTATCGTCACGGAAAGTCTGTGAAGGGATATCGCAGGCTGAGCTGCAGAAAATCAAGCATCTACTATCTAGAATAGGGCCCAGCCTGTCGACTAGATTAATGGCAGTCAGAAAAGAGGAAATTAGAATAAGATGGATAAGTAGTGGTCTAGATTGGCAAATATGAATTGTCGTATATGTGTGAGGTGGCGCATCGAGCTTTGCTAATACGGATCAAGCAGCGACCATTTTTTTCCTTGACAGCCTCAGTTTCTCCTTTGCCTCGTCGACTTTTTTCAGCCTCCACTCGCAATCATCGGCGAAATCACAGCTCCGACACTTGAACGCCTCCTCAATCTCTACACCTTGAGCCGGCCGATCTCCTCTCCACCATTGCATTTCCCGCTGTAAATATGCTTTCAATCCGACTGTATCCATAGGGAATGTCTTACTTCCCAAGATCTGCCCCGTGTCTCGAGATCGATATTCTGCTCTCAGAGTATTGCCTAACGAATTTATACCGTCCGGCATCGTAGCTTGAAACTCTGCAATCATAAGAGACCATAAGCTGGACAAAGAGTTATGTGCTAGGAGAGTATTCATTGAGTTCTGGGTCCATTGGTATGATTCCTGACTAGCCTCAGGTGTATCATACTCATTATCATTCAAATTTCCGACTTGAGCGATAAATGCGTCAGAGAACATCTTCTCGGCATCTAGCTTATATCGATCTATAATGATTCTGAAATCGATCATATTCGCTGCTAAGGACCCAAGCATATTATGGTATAACATGAGCTGCATTTTAGTAGGTCGAAAAGCACTATCCGCAGGTAAGGACTTGACTCCTCGCGTTTTGACGTCACAAACGTATATTTTCTTTCCTTGATAATGGTTTCTGGTGATTGTCTTTGTTGTGCTAATTTTCTTAGATTTAAAAAAATCAGATATAGCGGGCTGATCTGCTTGAGATATCTTTTTCGAAGATTTTTTCTCAATTGATGACTCCATATCCTCATTCGGGCATAGGTAGGAGAGCTCATCAATAACACCGTTCACAACTAACCCATCAATAGTCCCCCATATTTCCAGTTCTCTTGTTTGTCCTGTTTCCCGTAAGGTTCTAAGGCCTTGTATAACATTCCATATTCGTAAGCCCCAAGCGTCCTCCTTTGACTCTATGTCCACTTTCACGGTCGTGTAAACCTGGTCCTCGAGTTTCTGGTGAACGATGCTTCCTTGCTTCATTGCAGCTGTGCGCTTCTTTCTTCCATGGATGGTTAATGTATACCAATACTGTAGCTCGCACCACGCAGGTGAGACCAAGTCCGTGACAGATAAAGCTTTCTTTGGCTCGGTTCGAAATCTTTCAAGCGGCGATCGGGTATCCGGCAAGTTGAGTTCTATTGTAGCTATTGTAGGAGGTTCTTGTTGGGAATCGGCTATTCGTGATCTCACTAGTCGCTTCGACGTCAGTTAGAACATTTCGACGTAAATGGCATGGAAGGTTGATGACCTACAGTTCGAGTGCTCAACGATCTGGTCAAGCTGCGCAGCGTTACGTTCGGCAGCGCTTGCGGCCTCGTACAAAAGATGCCTTTGCTCTCTTCCAAAAGTACGAGGGACGCGAAGCGTTTGCTGCGCGTCATTTAGTTCAAAGTGACTAGCGATAGGGTTATCTTCGATGTCGGTCTTCCCAGCTAGCAACTGCTCAACAAGTTGTTCCTCCTCAGCGGTAAATTCGGAGCCATAGTCCGTATCGTTGTCACTGTTCTGTGCTAGATCAGTAGTTAAATCACTGCCAGTAGCCATCTTGATAACACATGCCTTAGGGACGGCGACTTCTGAAAGATGATTGCTTGATTAGTATGACGAGGGATGAGGCGTCATATCGCGTCATCACGTGCGCTTATCTCGTCGTATATCATCTGTATCCACTTCAGCCTCGTAATGAGCCTTATCCTTCCTCGACTGGGAAAATATCTCCCAGTTTCCAGACTTGGAAATACGAACGAGATTTATAATTAGCCCTCGAATGGCGAAAATCAGACACGATGGAACACAGATGTATAAAAACATGAAAACTCAGTTCAGGCACATGTCCAGATGCGTGTTCTGGTCTTGGTAGGATGTTATAACCGTGTCAAACGTTTCATGTTGGCCAGATTTCAGTTTGGTTTGCTGGTGGCAAGGCGGTTCGTAGGCAGCACTTCATATCTAATTCATATAACTGCGCCTCGCCTGCTGGCCCCTTTCAATTTCTACCCTCTGCTTGCTGCATTCTTTTTACCTTGATTATTGATGCACTTTCCTGGAGAGCACATTTGTTTGACCATCGATTCATCTCAATCTATACCTTGTTGTCGTGCCAGATTTTCCTGACAGTAGGATACTACCAATCCTTGTTACGATGGGATTGACACTAGATACAGACGACGCAATCCGCTCACATCGAGGATTTGAACCAAGCAAATCAAATCTATATTGTCTTCCAAATGAACTCCTTCTCCTCATTTCTCGCAACCTCACATATCCAGACGCCCTTTCTCTCAAACACACGTCTCGCACCTTTTACTTTCTCGTCTATACAGGCGTGAAATTAAAAATTGAGTGGCTCATTGAGCGTCGAAGTTTACACCTAGACTGTCCTCACGACAAACGTTGCGAACTTGGATCTGATATGCGATTTTGCCGTGGTTCTGTTCGGTAGCTCCCCTCTTCTCACTACAACTGTACTTCCGTCATACCTCATCGTTCTTAGTTGCATGTACCAAAGGCTAACCTCTAAGAGTCTTTTGATGAAAAGAAGAAGGGAGCATGGCGAGTGCGATATAGTGATGGGCGGACGAGGCTGTCTTGTTTTGGGCTCTCCAGTCTGCAAATTGCGAAAAACGCCCAGCGGTTTAAAAGTTTTTATTCTATGGGTGAAAGCAAAAAATACACCATTGTGGTGGCTCTTTGCTGGTTTGGTGGGCTTGGGAATTGGGCTTGCTTTTGGGGCACTTTGAAACTCCATCTGCATCTTTTTTTCCTGCCCTCACATCCTGGTTTTCAAGCAATATGTTAAATCAATATTCATTTGAAACACCTGATTACTTTCCCTTCAGATAACTATGGGATACAGCAACAGCAATGTTATGGTTTCATTTCGATGCCTTCTTGTATTGAGGCGTAGCTATGGTCGTCGGAATTGAATAACATTCAATTGCAAGTCAGCAAACTAAACGAAAGCCGACCAATCTATGACCTGCTAAAGACTTCGAAGTCTCAAAAGACCATCCCATCACATAATGAGGGCGTGCGATGGCGTTCGCACGATGGACAACTTGTTTTGGCAATTGGTTCCCTCGTCAAAGGTGACCGTGGAAACTTAAATACTTGGCCGGATTAGCGCATCCATGTCAAGTACTGCCTAGCTATTCGGCCGAACACCAATGCCAAAATTTGAAAGCACGATAGTCTCTCAGTTCTCCACTACATTGTTGTGTTTCAATTAAGAGTATCGAGTTAGAAGATTTTGCAATCCAGGAGGCTATTTTCATCCAACTGTCCTTTATTTGCTCGTGTCGACCTTTCACACTGTCCATGTCTCACAGTCAATCAGCCAGTCAGGCAATTACTGATCTTACCATGAATTTGTAGTTCAGAAGATTCGCTACCATGTCAAACAACTCTACTTTTTCATCATCGATCGCACAGCTCGTGACAATTAGATGGCGTCAATAACAAGGATCGATGACGGTAGACTCGGACAGATCCCCAGATGCCAATGCTTGACTTTCACCTGCCAAGTCAAAACACCCGACCGGAAGAAAACGCTGCCCGAACAATAAGAGAAAAGGAACCTACTATACTCCTCGGCAATCTACATTACTCTGGCTGAGATTCTCGGAGAACATGGCTCCCATAAACACCACGGTGACAATCATACCCGTACTTCGACCATCATGAGCTCCGTTTGTACATCAGGACGCGGCACTAGCCGGGACTACAACCTCACATTCCATGTCGGTGCCGTGTTTATCATTCTTTTCGTCTCCTTCAGCGCCTGCGTACTTCCTCTGCTCGCCGTACGATATCCAAAGCTCCGCATCCCACCAACTT
>Ga0247807_10000242_pt1 | contig 36567 bp, 41 predicted proteins | sample UWRJL074202C1_FD_179931 | JGI IMG/M metagenome (GOLD analysis project Ga0247807, IMG submission 179931) | Plant litter microbial communities from Arlington Agricultural Research Station in Wisconsin, United States - UWRJ-L074-202C-1 | ecosystem: Environmental > Terrestrial > Plant litter >...
ATACACTCTACATTTCCTGTTATTGACGGTGAAGCGGAAGCCCACGGCTCTTTTGCGATTGATGGAGTTGCTGGAACTGCAGCTAGAATTGAGCTTGCTTTCCTGGACCCAGCGTCAGTTCTTCGAATTCGAGGATAAATTTCTTATTAATAAATCGTAGTGGCTCTAAAACTGGAAAGCTTTTGCCTACCGGAAACGTGACAGATGTGATAGATGGCGTAACAGCTACTTGCATAGATGCTGGTAATCCTTGCGTTTTCATCGAAGCAGAAAGTGTTGGGATTGATGGCACCATCCTTCCAGACGCTATTGACTCGCATCCAACACTTCACCCAAAACTAGAATCCATACGACGAAAAGCATCGGTAGCAATGGGCATAAGTACGAACGAGGATTCTACCCCCAGTTCGATCCCCAAGATCACCATGGTTTCCAGATCTAAAAGCCATTTGCTATTGTCAGGCGAAATTCTAGACGGCGACAAAGTCGATGTTGTCCTGAGAGCTTTGTCAGTAGGACAGCCACATAGAGCTGTTCCTATTACGGTAGCAATGGCTACAGCAGCTGCTGCAAACCTTGAAGGGTCAGTGGTGCATAGAAATGTGTGCAAGGAACGAGTCAACGTAGACGGCATCACAATCGGTCACTCAAGTGGAATGATTATGATGGGTGCCAAATTTGACAAGGAAGGACATCTAGTCAATGCCACTGTCTTTCGTACAGCACGTCGACTCATGGATGGTATTGTGTATTATAAATAGCGGTACCTAATCAAATACCAATTACCAAGCATCAATAGAACAATAACCTGAGTACAATTTATGAGCGCCGGTTTTATTAAAGCTACATGACAGTGGCCATTCTACCATGATTCGTAGAAGCGAATCAGTCTCTTCGATAGCTTCCAATATTCTCAAGACAGAGTTGTCTTGGTTGTGTTGAGAGGTCAAAATACGTAAAAGTTCCCATTAAAGTATCGCGTTCAGATCAAATAACAGCCTTTACATGTGTTATTTTTTGGCGTCAGTGAACCTAAAATAAGTCTCATGGCGGAATCAACGAAATATACACGGCATTATAAAGGCGAGCATGACATATTGAAACTGTTCCGACAGACACTACTATTCGACACTCGTTCACTTGTACTAGGATCCCTATCGACGATCCTTGCGTTCAAATAGACAAACTCAACGACAGACATTTTTTAACAAAGGGGATTCATGTGCAGCTCTCTCGGATTCCTGACATTGTGAGCGCCTACTGTACTCGCTGCTTCATCGGCACTCTTCGGAAGTGTGATTTATCCGAACATCCCCAGAACTCTAAAAGCTCCCCACACTTCAGACCTGGGGAGAAGAACTCCGTGCACGGCATCCAAACTGCTATATGGAATATTTACGAAATTGAGTTTTGAGTATACCATGAAAATCTAGAGACTGGGGAGTTCTAGGATATCTATTGTTTGCAAAAGCGTTTGGAGGCATGAGTATGAAGGCAGCACGTTTCCATGGGAGGATGGACCTTCGCGTGGAAGAGGTTTCTAAGCCAGTTCCAAAGGGTGATGAGGTCTTGATAGATGTCGAATGGTGCGGGATTTGTGGTTCGGATCTTCATGAATATCAATACGGTTTGAAATACTCTTTTCGGGACGAAATTCCAGGTCATTATTCTGACATTGGTTAGGACCTATCGTAGCTCCAACTGATGGCAACCCTCACCAAATCACTAAAGAGGTGATGCCAGTAACTTTTGGACATGAGTTTTGTGGAAGGGTTGCTCAGATTCCGAAGGAATCGAAACTGAAAGTTGGACAAGCTGTCATGGTAGATCCACGTCTCTATTGTAGTTCATGCAAAAGATGTCAGCTGCTTGCCACGAACGTGTGCTATAGTTGGGGGTTCCGAGGGTTCCATGGTGGAGGTGGCGGGCTTTCGGAAAGTGTAGTTGTGAAGGAGAGCATGCTTTATGTGCTTCCAGAAAGTGCCGACCTGTCTGTTGCAGCTTTGATCGAGCCGCTAGCTGTTGCAACTCATGCTGTTAAAGTATGCGGCGCTTCGGACTTCACTTGCAAGTCTGTTCTTATCCTTGGTGGTGGTCCCATTGGATTGACGCTTATCATGGTTCTGAGGACTTTTGGAGCAAGAGCAATTTATGTGTCGGAGCCAATATTGAAGAGAAGGATGCAAAACTTGGAACTTGCGGACGCGATCTTTAACCCTTTGGAAGAAAACGTGCCAGAGAAGTGTAAAGAAAGAACGGGAGGAGATGGTGTAGATTTTGTCTTTGATTGTGCTGGTGTTGAGCGAGCTATGAAAGACGGTTTTGCTGCTTTAAAGTATGGTGGCACATATATGAATGTTGCTGGCTGGGTGCAGCCTGTGAGTACAAACAACCTCTTGAAATACCATATCTACATAACACTTCATACTAATGATACCATAGTTCGTAATTCCTTTGGAGCATGCTCAGATGAAGGAAATCACAATCAAGTCAACATTGTCATATAATGACCAAGACTTCAAGGATACCGTTGAAGCCTTTTCAAATGGTGCACTCTACCTGTTGCTCGACTCTTTCCAAATACTGACGAACTTCAGGCGCCTATCAAGGATTAGGAAAATTCGTGACGAGCAGGATATCTCTCAACGACGTTGTAGAAAAAGGATTCAAAGAATTACTTGACAATAAAGATGATCATGTAAGCTATCCAGTCTGCTCTTGTCGAAGGACAAGTACCAAAAGCAATGATGAGTTGGACTATTTTCTGATACTCCTTCCTATGTGATGGACGCTTACCGTGATTAGGTAAAAATTCTGGTGTCTCCGAAACCAGGGTATGTCCATTTAGGAAAAGAATCTTCAGACGTCTAGAGCATCAGAAGATACATGTCCAAAAAGACGTTTGTATCTCAAACTACGATAATGCTTGCTTCGCTCCTGGTTGGCTATCATAGTATTTGAGAAAATAGATTGACTTGGCCCAATTTCTTGCTGATTTTGATGTCGTTATATCCTTGGGAGAACAGCAATTGTCAAACAATTAAATTATCGGCCTCCAGCACAATATTTTAGTAAGTGAACTAATGACAGACTAAATATTATTTTCCAAATTACGAAATATATCTTTTACTCTTAAGCAGATTGATGATTCATGTTACTTTGACCTTTGGTAAATTGCAATCATCTGGATTAGGAAGTATCTTACTTGCTTAACTGGAGTTCCCAGTGCGGCAAAGTTTCCCATTTTCCGAAAAAGGATAACCATCCACAGCAGTTACCTCCCAAGGTTCACTTCCCACGGTGGTTGGAGCCCAAAAGAGACCCCATGGATCTCTCTGCTGCTTAATGCTTAGCAACCGCGGATACAGATTGCCAAAGAAACTCTCCTGCCAATTTGGCTCGGCAGGATCAGCTTCATTGATATACGCCCCAGAACCAGGCGTCAGTTCTCGCCACGTGTCCATGTATCCGTTAATAGCGACCTGGGCTTCGGCAGCCTGTTGGGGAGTGATAGCAAGTCTTTGCTCTTTGTAGAACAGCATTGCATGAAGTGCTGCTACACGCCATGCCGGATTCACCGCACTGTCGTTTCCAGGCCAGCCAGCGACTCTTTCATTAGGAGAGTGAAGCGTTCCGTGGAATGTATAACCTGCTTCAACCGCTCTACGGATAGCATTCATAGACTTGTTCCACAAGTCATCATCATCCCAGTGAGTGCGAGGGAATAAACGAGAAGTATATCGCAAGTTTCCAGGGCCGGCGGATCCTGACCTCCCACCAGTGCCATAAGGTCGAGCTGCTGCGGGGCGGGAGTTCACGGCATTAATACCTTTGCTGTTGAGATCACTATACAATGGTTGCATGAAATCCACAAATTGTTGCGGTGTTTTGTTTGGCAGTGTCGAGGACGTGGTGAATCTGTAGCTATTATTCTCCAAGGGGTAAATATAGCTAAAGCCAAGCCCGCCAGCATCTACTACTTTCCTTGCGAACCTGTAGTACAGACTAACGGCTTCCCAGAACTTATCAGCACTGTTTACGGGGGTGCCCTGTGGTGGTGTTTGTGTACTGCTGTAGCCAAAGTTCAGAGAAGACGAGATGGTTGTGATTTGGGAGTGCGCTTTGGCTACTACAGACAGGATGATTGCATAAGTGGCTCCGCCTCCACCTCGTAGTGCATAGAAAAGGTCCTCGTTTTCCTCGGGACTGGCCGTTAGTAGGCTTCCGTCAGCTGTTACGACTTGTAGAGAGAGAACTTGATCAGAACCTAAACCAACGGCTGATGTGATAGTCGAGTGGCCTCCACCACTAAGCCAACCTCCGCCTGTGCCTACAGTACTCCCCCCAGGAGCGACAATTGTGAGATTGTTGGCTCCCATGTGATTGAACATTTCCCAGGACTCAATGCCGGCACCATAGCGAACCGCCTTTCCCGTGTACTGGCCCATTGTGTATTCTGGAAAATACTCGAAACTTTTGAGATTATGGGTCCAGATGCTAAGAGCACCTGCACCTGTTGATCTTCCACCAAAGTCATGACCAGTATTTCTGGCTACTATATCAATTGGTGATACCTTGACATATTCAGGTGTTACACTTACTTGATCACTAGTCGAATTTTCCTATTCCGTGCAAAGTTGACCGCGGCTTGGACTTGTTTTACAGTTGAGACATTGACTACGTAGGTAGGGAAGCCACCTTGAGTACAGTTGCCCACTGGATTCAACGAGGCCACGCATGTGGAACCTTGTGGCCATTCTGTGAGGACGGCAAGAGGATGATCAAGGTAGAAATGCGTCGAGCTGGCACTTCTTACTAAAGTGTTACACTTAGTAGCATCGTAATGCGGCCCTCCATAGCAAACTGCAGCAGGTGGGACAGGCTTTAGTAGACCGCCATCTATAGATGCATTGAACTGGGCCCATATGGTTTCTGTTGGCCAATCTTCATCACCAGGGAAAGATTTACATTCAGGGATTTGAGAAATAGAGCTTTTATCATAAGGCTGTGGAAAGGCAATATCGGAAAAACTCCCGATATCAGCTTCGGTTAAGACTGTGTCGAAAGGGGCGGCAGCTATTTGACCGAAGACTTTGAAAGTCACGGATAACAGAAAAAGGTAAGAAAATCTAGTAGACATAATCAACGCCTAGCTGTAGATCGTGTGTCAATTAGAACCACTACATTAAGAGGATGTGCCATTTCTTAAGTATTCTACTCAATAGAGTGTGAGTGTGAAAGTTCTTCTTGAATTAGTAGGTACCACCAATGCGGCCACACTTTTCACCGTGCAGAGCTATTTATACATGTTCGTTTGCCATCTACGTTCACTTCAGTTGATGATCATAGATGCCCTTAGCAGTACATATATTAGCAATGAAGCAGCCACATTACAAAGGTATCTATGAGTTCGGAAATCAAACCAATTGGACCACCTCCCTTACAGTATTTTGGAGTTTCTGGAGCATAGATTTTGTCACTTGACAATTACTTAGTCTTGGTAGATGCACGACACTTTTGGCTAAATGCCTGCAGTAAATGTCAACCTGGGAGAGATATCAAGTATGTTTGTCTGTACAGTGAATACCACCCTACTTAGGGTTACTCTCAATCAATTTTGGTTCCTATCTGAATAGAGCCAGGGTTTAAGAACCCCGCGCCTTTCCTCCGGTCTCGCATTTGGCTTGTTGATTGTTCCATAGGACCTACGAAATAACTGCTTGATGTGCACCCCGTTTTCCACATTAAGTAGTGTCGCAGATTTTGACTCAATGGACTCTACCAAAAAATGCTTCTCGGTACTAATAGTGATTGAAAATCTATTTCTATTGCACTAAAATTATTGTTTATAAGCTGGACAACCACTTCTCAAGAGACCTGCCTAAGAATTGGATCTGGTAGAGAGTTCCTCTTATGATATGACCTTAGTATTTCTGCTAAAAGAATTGCATTTACACAGAAATTGTATGCTCAGGACTTTAGAGGTATTTTTTGCAAACTCAAGCAGTAGTGTTTTCCTCAAGTTTCAATTGTATAGAATCGACTGGAGAGTGTAGTTGATGAGTGTCTCAGGTAGAGTGAGAGTGGATCTATTGTTTAGACTTCACAGATATTTGATATTTTGAAGTGAAAATGACTTCTTCTTGAGTCTCCAAGAGACATTTGAGAGTTGTGAAACGAGATACAATTAAAACCGCGCAACTGTTGGACTTTTTGAGGCTCGTATTAGTATCCTTCGGATTTTGTCTGACATTATTTTGGTTGCTCAGTCAGAAGTCGCCACCTTGCCGAGGTGAGCCTGAAGATACTAAAATCACGTGAAGTGGCTTATGAAGGGGCGGCAACCTGTGTTGCGTCAGAGTAGTCGTAATGAGATATTAATAGAGAAATGGATATGCTTTTATGAAAAAGAGATATTGAGGTAAAGATTACTCCAAATCAATTGTCCCAAGTAAATAATTTGATTCCAGCCTCTCTAAAATTGTGGCCAATCATATTTGCTGCCTGAGCTTGTTTCGCTGACTGACCCGCACGGGTTTCCTTCAAGCCTGTAACCTTACGTTGTTTCGCCTGCGACACCAGACCTCTTTCTTTTAGCATACATCTTTCATCTCACCACAAACTACAATCCAGAACAGCATCTCTATTATCAAAACAAGTTGCCCAATCTATCAGCGCCTCTGTACAACTCTCGCAACATATACCCATACTTCCTTTAGTCACTCAACAACTTCACAATGGCCGACGGTCGTCAAGAACCCTATGATCCATATCTGCCAGCTGGAGGCGCTGCTGGCACCGCCGGTGGTGCACCTCAGCAAGGCAATCAAAGAACAGCGGCGCTGCAAGCAGTAAGTAGCTTTTTATCACAGAGTCTCTTCTTCTACCACCTGGAAACCCGGCCCCCTGGATTCCGGAGCCCAACCGCAACTCCGCGCAAACTGAGGGATACGAAATAAAGCTACAATTGGTATTTTAGACCGACGCAAAACACCGGGTGATCTTATGAGTTGCGAGAACGACTAGAGTACGAGAAATAGCTAGAGGCTGGATGAAATTCGGAAGTACACTTGGATGCGATGATGGAGCAATATCTTTAGGCGCCCACGGTTTCAACTTCATCTTGATGCAGCGACACGCTTTAGGTGGTGTATATATTTACCGACAAAGGTCTCCATGGACTTACTGCTAGATGAGCAACATACCGGCCAGGATTAACAGCATTCGTGGGATGTTCTGGACCTCAATTCTTCAAATTGCAAATTGTCGCTTTCCCATTACAAAATTCTGCCATCAGAGGGACTACCTGGAAATCACAAGTTACCCTACAATGCATTTACTAATTCAGCTCTCTAGCAAATCGATGACACTGTTGGTGTGATGCGCGAGAACATCAACAAGGTTTCTCAGCGTGGTGAACGACTGGATTCTCTACAGGACAAGACCGACAATCTCGCAGTGTCAGCCCAAGGCTTCCGTCGTGGTGCCAATAGAGTTCGCAAACAAATGTGGTGGAAGGGTCAGTCCAGACGTTCACTCTTCTATATCTGCAGAGCTAACAGTGTCTAGATATGAAAATGCGCATGTGTCTTATCGGAGGAATCGTCATCTTGCTTATTGTCATTATTGTACCGACCGGTAAGCATATGACTTTGTCTCGCAAGTCAATGACCCAGCTAATTAGCCTTTAGTTGTCGCTACTCGCAAGTAGGAGGATTCGAAGATGTTGGGGACTTATGATGGCTTCTAGGGCGCATGTTATGGGAGCGCTACGGCCTTCAGTTTCCTTCCACATGAGCATGGGAATACTCGCTGGCTACAAGCAAGCTGGATTTACGAGGGTAGCGGCAGGCGTTACCATTTGATTTTTCGCGTTGGTTCTTTTCTCTAATGGCGTTACGTATCGTTGTGGAGGAGCCTCAGGTCGCTGCTATCTTATCTCAATACATAACGACAGCGGCTTGAAGCACCCAGACCAGCGAGGTCTGTATTATGTAAGAATTTGGAGGAGCTAATGACAATGGTTCTTGATCCTGTGGCTTCAACCTTCAATATATGTTATGTGACTGAATCAAAGCGTTTGGGACGGGACGACCACTATCGCAGCAGGAGATGTTGCCAACACCAGCTAGTCGTCTTGGTCCAGCAAGGAGAAAAGCAAGTTCTCTGCATAGATGATACGATATGCCCCCTCTTCCATCATAGATTTTGTATAATGCCGCAGAAGAGCAATAATGTGGTGATCAGATGCGGCAAGAAAAAACAGATTTTTTTTCTTCTTTCTTGCTTTTCTCTGCATTGGAACATGAGCATAAAATAAGCAGAAAGGTCCAGGATTTTGTATGGTGTGGCCGGGCGTGGTGTGGAAGCTGCCCTGTAGAGAGTAGAAAACATGCGAGGTACCCCATAAGCCACTAATCAGGCCCCCCCAAAACCCTTTTTTTCGTCTGGGTTTTTCTCTGTTCGGGCGGGGAACCAAAAACCTTTTTGCCAGGGATCGACCAATTGCGAATTCGGAGCTCCCATCTCAACCCCATCTGTGCCCAGTCCAGTCACAGTCCTGCAAAAAGTCCAGCGGATTCAAACCTTCTTGCTTCTCGTTCTGCTGTTCTCTCCCATACAGGATTTCCCATTGAACCTAAGAGGTAAGCTGCTCATCTTCTTCTCCGGATTGCGCTCTTGCGTTCCATAATCTTATCTTTATCGGGGCACTATTGCTACGAGGAATCAGTGTACTAACTCCCGCTCTTCGTTATCTAGTCTGCGGCGTCATTTCACCACATCCACCCCGCGGCCCCTCCATGAACTCGTCTTGAAAAAGCTGCCTGCGTGCGATTTCAGAAACGCATTGCTCTGAAGGAGCTGGGAGAATAACCTTTTCCATTGGACGGCACATTGACCTCTTTCAGTCCGCTCCGACCTTACGATGTTGTCTCTCCGTACCACAGTAGGAGCTGTTGCCAGAAGGGCACGCACTGCTACTCACCGACTTCCTATCTCCTCCATTCGAACACTCCCAAAGGCTGCTGCCACTGTGACTCTTTCTTCCCGGAGAGAGTATGCCTCTCCAGCTTCCGACAGCTTCTCCACTCGGTCCACTGTTGTACAACTTCTCAGCAACATTGGCTCCAAGAGAGAGGTACAGCAATACCTTTCCCACTTCAGCTCGGTATCTTCTCAGCAATTTGCTGTCATTAAGGTTGGGGGAGCTATCATCACCGAACATCTCGAATCCCTCACATCTGCTTTGGCGTTCCTGAATCACGTTGGACTATTTCCAGTCGTTGTACACGGCGCGGGTCCGCAGTTAAACAAACTGCTAGAAGAAGCAGGAGTCGAGCCGCAATTTGAGGAGGGGATCCGGGTTACCGATGGCAAAACTCTGGCGGTCGCACGAAAGCTGTTCTTGGAAGAGAATTTGAAACTGGTAGAGAAGCTGGAAGAGATGGGAGTTCGTGCTAGACCAATCACGTCTGGAGTCTTCGGTGCCGACTATCTGGATAAGGAGAAATACGATCTTGTCGGAAGAATTAACAAAGTCAATAAGGGACCCATTGAGGCTGCTATCAATGCAGGTTGCCTTCCGATCCTGACTTCTATGGCAGAAACGCCAGAAGGCCAGGTTTTGAACGTCAATGCGGATGTTGCTGCAGGCGAACTTGCCCGCGAGCTTCAACCTCTAAAAATTGTGTACCTTTCGGAGAAGGGTGGACTTTTTAATGCCGATACGAACGAAAAGATTTCAGCCATCAACTTAGATGAGGAGTACGAATATCTGATGTCACAGTGGTGGTGCAGATACGGTACACGTTTGAAGATTAAGGAGATCAAAGATTTGCTTGAGGGGCTTCCAAGAACTTCCAGTGTTGCCATCATCCACCCTGCTGATCTCCAGAAAGAGCTGTTCACCGATACCGGTGCAGGAACACTCATTCGACGTGGAAATAAGCTAGAAACGGTGACCAAGTTATCTGGTTTCGGTGATCTACAAAAGCTTAAGGACGTTCTTGTTAGAGATCGTGAAGGTATCGATGCTAAAGCTACTGTCGACCGATACGTTGATGGCTTGGATTCGCAAGAATTCAAAGCATACTTCGATGAGCCAATGGATGCTCTCGCAATTGTGCTCCCACCTAATGCAACAACTTCTCTTGCAAACCTGGCAACTTTCACCATAACCAAAGCTGGATGGTTAACTAATGTGGCGGACAATGTATTTGCGGCGATCAAGAAGGATCACTCAAAGTTGGTGTGGACTGTCAAGGAAGATGATGAGAACTTAACCTGGTTCTTTGATAAAGCTGAAGGAAGCCTCTCTAAGGACGGAGAAGTCATGTTCTGGTATGGAATTGAAAGCGGTGATGAAGTAAAACAGCTTATGACCGAGTTCAACAAGCATGGTCGATCCATGCTTGGTGATTCTAATCTGGAAGCACGTCTCCATCGTGCAGCGAGCGCGGCATCTGGTATGAGTGCTTCGACAAAGGCAAGATCCGCACAACAACAAACCCGATCCTTCTCAACTACTGTACGAAGACCTGCCTCAAAGGCTGTCCGTGTAGCAGCCTCCCGAGGATTCGCATCACAAACACGAGGTTATGCCACGACCACTAACCCTAACCCTCCTTTTGGTAAACACAATTCCTCGAATACCCAGCCCGCCAAGGTTGCGCTCATCGGTGCTCGTGGATATACTGGTCAGGCACTTATCAGCCTCTTGAACTCACACCCCAACATGGATCTCCGTCATGTTTCCTCCCGGGAACTCGCGGGCCAAAAGTTGAAGGGCTATGAGAAGCGCGAAATTACTTACGAGAACCTTTCTCCCGAAGATGTTCGCCGAATGGAGGCGGACGGTGAGATTGATTGCTGGGTGATGGCACTTCCTAACGGAGTCTGCAAACCATTCGTTGACGCAGTTGAAGAAGGTAGAGGACCACAGAACAGTGTCATCGTTGATCTCTCCGCCGATTACCGATTCGACAACAAATGGACATATGGTTTACCCGAGCTTGTCAACAGATCTGATATAGCCAAGGCAACCAGAATATCTAATCCCGGTTGTTATGCCACTGCTGCCCAACTTGGACTTGCTCCATTGTCTGAATTCATTGGTGCTGCCCCAACTGTCTTTGGTGTATCTGGCTACTCTGGTGCTGGCACGAAGCCTAGCCCAAAGAACGATGTTGAGAACTTGACTGGCCAAATTATTCCTTACAGTCTTACTGATCATATCCATGAGCGAGAAATCAGCAATCAACTCGGACTAGAGGTTGGATTTATTCCTCATGTTGCACCATGGTTCCAGGGCATCCATCACACCATCTCTATCCCTCTCAACAAATCAATGACTAGCAGGGACATTAGACAAATATATCAGGAGCGGTACGCAGGGGAGCGACTTGTTAAGGTCTCTGGCGAACCTCCGAGTGTGAAGGCGATCAGCGGCAAGCATGGCGTAGAGATGGGAGGCTTTGGAGTGCACAGTTCGGGGAAGAGAGTGGTTGTATGTGTGACGATTGACAACCTATTGAAGGGGGCTGCAACACAGTGTTTGCGTAAGTTTTCAACTCATTCTTTAGCCCCTGAACCATAAAATCTAACATAAGGCAACAGAAAACATGAACCTTTCTCTTGGTTTTGCAGAGTATGAGGGAATTCCACTAGAGTAAAGCACAACTATATCCACCATGTGCATAAACCGCCTCAGGTTTGTGGAAGTTTTGAGAAGCGCGGCTATCTGTAGCGATTTGTGTACATAAGTACTTTTGAGGAAAGAATATATCCCTCCCATTGACTAACAAGTCAAGCTGTGCTGTTCTTCACCACGCAAATCACGTGAATTAATAATTATGACATTCGATGAAGCAGTTATCTCGTTGTGTGTATTTAAGTGCCCTTGGCATCGGGAATACCTGTATCTCTTGAAAAGGATGAACTGAAACTACTACTTGTCTGGGGAGGCTGCCAAACGACTTGGTTGTGAATGCTTATTATGCGCACTTATATTTATAATCCTTGTCATCATGTACGCCGCAAATAGGAGCCTCAATTCTTGGAGTAGGAAGTGGGGATTTCATTCGTTAGAAGATAATTCTGGGGTACTCTGTACTACATCAGTAGATAGCGTGAATTCCTAGAATGAGCATTACAATTGAGCATGTTCAGCGTCGTCCAAACATGATTATCATCAAAGTGATTGCAAGCGAGAAAGTTTAAGCAAGTGCTCTCAATTGTTTTCCACTGTAGGAGGAGAGCTCCTATGCTTGATAATGCACGTAGTTTAAACAATTCCCCACAACCTTGCCCTGGACGATGTGCGGTTCATGCTTCCCATTGATTAAGAATAATTACTGTATGCAGTACTGGATCATCGTTTCAGACCCAAGACTGGTTTCCCCCACATTCTTGACGTTATTAATAAAATGGCATTAAACGGAGATGAGAAATTCTTAGGAACCGTAAAGCCCTCCTTTAGAATGCACAGCCGTGCTAAGCGAGTCGATAAGGGGGAACATCTCACGACACCACCACATGTCATCTCGATATGCGGCGACTCGTACCATGCAATCTGATTTGATGGCATAGCGACTTTTATGGTAATTTTAGCGGAAAAAGCTAGGTTGTGTTCAGGGAGCCGCAAACTTAAACGAATAAGCTTAATACTATTCATCCTTCGGAGATGCGGCTCTTGCGTGTCTATCCTGGTCGCGTCTGAGTTGTCCGTCGAATGGAGCCTCATTGTCCATGAGCTTCACTTTGTGAGATTCAGCCGCATGATTTCTATGGCTGCACTTCGTTGAGCCGCAGTTATACTAGAGACGCCTATGAGTTGAGCCTCTTCCAGGACGCATCTACTGTGGGGGAAGTAGAAGCACCCGTACCAAGTCTGGAACATCTGAGCTGTGATTATAGTCAACAGCTACAGAATGAGAATTATATATAAGGAACCATTGTCTGGTGTCTAATTTGCTTTTCATCATCAAACAACAACATCATCTTCTCCAATACAACAGCATCCAAACAATCTTCTAAACACTCCGACCACTTTCAAACTCACTTCAATCTGCTCTTTACAAACCCAACCAGCCAATATCATAAACCCAGCAAACATGCAGCTCACTACTTCCACCGCCTTCGCCATCGTCTGTCTCCTTTGCTGCCATGATCCACCCGTCCATCCAAGCAGCCGCTGCTCTCCGCGTCGGTGCTTCTTTGGCCGGTGGCATGCTCGGCCAACAAAAGCGTGAGGTCGGCGACATGGACCACGCAGCCGACTACCTCCTCTCCTCCATCACTGGCAACGAGAAGCGCGAGGCTGGCTAAGGTTAGCACCCAGGTAAGGATAGCTTCACGGTCAACCGTCAGCTCAAGGACATCTTCAAGAAATGCATGGATGAGGCCAAGAACGATGGCAAGCAAACCGTCCAGCTCAACAGAGCGGCTATCGACCCAGCTGTAACTTCACCAGCTGTAGCTTCCCCCGCTGCTGCAGGAGCTGCAGCAGAGAAGAAGGTACAACGCGATTGCTTGCATAGCACTAGGAGTTCAGCATTAGGATTAGAGTTCGAGCTTGGGGCTTACGAGCCAGAGTTTGATGAAAAGCATTCTGCGTTAGAATAGCAAAATAAATTATTCCACATAAAGATTCTCCTTTCCATGTTTTCTGTCTGATTTTGAGGCTGGTTTGTGAAAATTCGACTCGTATTACCATAGATCTAAACTATGAGGAATATTGAAGAGCACACTAGTCACTGAACTATAGATTTTCGTTCCAACAGGTAATATATTACTATTCTACAGTCGGGAATTTTGTATACGCCTTGGCCTATACCGTCTCTATGTATCTCCGAACCTCCCTGTTTTGGGTTAGTAAGCTTTTATTTGAAATAATTGGGAAGACTCACCAATCCGTTACTGCCTCATCCCAAGCCCGAATCTCATGTTCTCTGGTGCCGCCGTAATGCTCGACGAACTCATCACCAAATACTTCTCTAGCAATGCTTTCTGGTCTCATGAATCGCTCTGTTGCCTCCTTGAGACTCTTTGCAAGCCTGACGCCAGGATCCGCCTTTCCACCAACATCTTGCCCTTTCCCAAGAGGTGGTTGCTTGATTTCAAGCTTCTTCTCTACACCCCGCCAGCCCAGAGCTAGAATAGCACTGAGAACATAGAATGGGTTGGCATCGGCACCAGGAACACGGACTTCAAAGCGAGTTGCTCCTGGCTTCGAAGTAGGTGGTGCAATTAGTCGGATCGACGCAGCACGATGCTCGAGACCCCAAGAAACGGTGACAGGAGCCCAAAAGTTTTCTACCAATCGTTTGTAAGAGTTCACAGTAGGCGCCAACAGCGGCATGATATCTGGAAGGCCCTCAAGAAGGCCAGCTAGGAAGTGTCGTCCCATGTCGGAGAGATTTTCTATGTCTGACCATTCGGCCCCTGTATCTTTCTTCTCACGGAAGAATAGATTTTTGCCTTCTTTATCTACTATCGAGACATGCATATGCCCACTGTTTCCTGGTAGACCTTGTCGTGGCTTAGCCATAAAGCATGGCGTGATTCCGTAATTCGTAGCAACTGATTTTACGACGTATCTATAGAGCCTGTTAGACGGTTTGCTATACAATACATTCGCGAACTCACTTAAAGAGGCCGGCCTTATCTGCCATCTGCTGGATTTCTCCAAACGATAATGCAGCCTCAAAGACACCTGGCCCACTCTCTGTATGCCAGCCCTCAATCCCTACGTTAAACTTATCGCAAGCATCATATATGCCATAATAGTAATCCTTATTATGTATAGGCCTCGTCAAGCTGTAACCGAACATTCCTTCGGTCAGCGAGGGTAGAGAATCAACCGGATTCTCTTTGAGATAGGTTGCCGTAGAAGCACCGCCCGGGGTTTTGAATTGAAAGAATTCGTATTCAGCTAGACAAAAGTCAGTATTGGGAATTATTCACGGCGTAGCGCTAGATTTACCTCCAGCCATTGCACCAAGCCCCTTTGCCTGCAGCTTCTTAAGCGCATTCTTCAATACACCTCTCGGGCACACACTGACCGGCTCCATGGAATCTGGATCGAAGAAACTGACCAGGAAAAAGGGCACATTGTCCTCCCACGGTATCCTGCGAAAGGTAGTGAGATCCGGGATGGCAATGAGATCATGGTAGCCATTTTCCGCATTGCTGATCTTCAGTTCCTTGAAGTAGGTCTGATCATGCATATCCCATCCAAATATAACGGAGCAGAACCCGAATCCTTCTTTGGCAATGCCCAGGAACTTCTTCTTCGCGATCAGCTTTCCCCGCAGCTGGCCGTCAACATCAATTCCTGCGACCTTGACACAGGTATCGTTTGCCAACACATCCGACAGGTTTTCGAGAGTGACTTCTTTTGCCATGGTGATTGAAAGTAGCTGGATTAGAAGCAATGACGTCGGTAATTGGTAGCACAGACTACACTTCACAACGGACAGGAAGCCTAAGGTCGCAGGTCTAAGGAGCAGTGACAATTTGCAGTGTTACCTCTGGAGCTGTATTTCGTACGTTGATTCTGATCCTGCAACCTGGTATCAATCTAGAATGTAGCAGAGGTAGAGGTGAAGCTTGGAACTTGGTCGGTCGTGACGGGCCTTGGAGGGCGGGCAACGATAAGAGATCAAGGTCCAGGCGGCTGGGAAGCTAGGAAGTTGGGAAGTGTGGCTGGAAAGGAGCTCTCCCCTGCAGAGCAAGACTCGGGGCGAATCATGTATTCAGCGCGAAGCTGTTGGTTCGACATAGGAACATCCACGCCCCGTATTTACCGTACTGTACAGTACCGTCGAGTGGCACAGCACCGGAACCGTCGCACAGTGGCATCAGGGTGCAGCAGTTTATGTGATACGTAGAATCCACCACAGCTCAACAACACTCGTTGAACTTGTCCCACGGTTTGCCTTTCAGCAACAGAGCCACCATGGCCGCATGTGCCGTAGTCGATGTCCAAACGGGCGCCGACGCTGCTCCGTCCGGTACAGTAGCATGACTACTGACTAGATATGGGACGACGCTGGAGACGGACGGAGGAGGACAAGAGAAGGACCCGGTGGACCCCACCGGCTTAAGGTTCATTACTGATAGCTCGTTTGTTTGACACATCGTCGGCCATACCACCCGATGACTCGTGATTCAGCCGGATTCCCAGTCGCATTTTGGTTTGGCAACCCCAAAGTGCCAGAGGAGAAGCGGTCAGCAGCCGTGTGTTGTGTGTTGTGTGTTTGTGTTGTGATCGGATAGTCGGGGACCGTTCTCGGAGCTGGTCGCTCCCTTGATAGACGTGCCCTACTCATCTCACTATCTATCCATCCAATACACAACGTGGTACGCCGTACGTCTCCTCCACACCTTACTACCACGGTGATTCATACACATAAAATACCTTTCCCACCGACCCGTGACTCTCCTGAAACCTAATTCTTCCATCAACATTCTATACATCGCCCCCTCTCCCACGTTATATCACTTACAACCCCTCCGTCTCTTGTTCCGGGCTTATCGCAGCTGTTGAGAAATTCAGTAAGTCTTCTACGGTGAACAGCCCGATGCGCCTGGAAATGCCTCTTTTCCACAGGAGCAATGCCATGTCTAGCTGGTCGCTTCACTGACACTCTTTTGACAGAGCTTTAATTCTTTGCCCAACGCAGAATATCAATTTCAAGATGATTGATACTCCAATCTCGAGGGATAGCTCGGTGGGCAGTGATAAAGCCACCATCAATAGCATCGGCATGGGAAGACTGAATGGAAAGAATGCCGTCGTTACAGGAGCAGCTGGGTGCGTGAAAAAAATGGAATCCTGATATTCAGATCCCCCTTGATTTAAAAATCGGGATGACCTGAGTCAGGACAACACTTTGACAGTGTGTCCCACGTGATATCTACAACACCGCAGACCGCTCTGTTCTACCAAGACTGAGAAGCTGACTAAACTTGCTGGACAGTGGAATTGGACTCGAAACATGTATCCTTTTTGCTAAGGAGGGTGCTAATGTCCTGATGGCCGATATTTCCGTCAAGGCTCTTGAGAGAGCATCAGCTAAGCTACGACAGCTGGTTCCGTCAGCTCACAGAGTCGAAGTGAAGGTATCTTGCCATATTGAACCTCGAGATAGGAAAATTTATACTTACAAAAGCAGGTGTGTGATGTTGCCAAAGAGACTGATGTCAAGGCTCTAGTCGAGCACGTTGATTCTTGGGGTGGTATTGACATCATGTTCAACAACGCCGGTATAATGCACGCTGATGACGCGGATGCCATTGATACTCCAGAGAAAATCTGGGATTTGACTCAAGCAATCAATGTCAAGGGAGTCTGGTTCGGTTGCAAGCATGCCGTGATTTCGCTGCGCAAACACAAGAAGAGCAAAGGCTCTATCATCAACACCGCTTCCGTTGTTGCGCTTGTTGGTTCAGCAACACCACAGTTGGCGTATACCGCTAGCAAAGGTGCTGTATTGGCATTGACCAGAGAATTGGCTATTGTCCATGCTAGAGAAGGGCTTCGATTTAACGCGCTCTGTCCAGCACCCCTCAACACACCTCTATTGCAAGATTGGCTTGGAGATGATATGCCAAAGCGACACAGACGTGAAGTTCACTTCCCAAGCGGCAGATTCGGCGAGGCAATTGAGCAAGCACAAGCCGTTCTCTTCTTAGCCAGTGACGAGTCTAGCTTTATTAATGGTCAGGTATGTAGTCTAGTAGTTCTCACAACTCAAACTGTACTAATGCTTAGCCTACTAGGATTTCGTCGTCGATGGTGGTATGACAAAAGCCTACGTTACTCCAGAAGGCCCACCACTTGCTGGCCCTCAAAACAACGCAGAACTTTCCGTGCAAGTTGATGCCATCCGAGGCACTGGTATCTGATCTTTATATTAGGATTGTCGATTAGCTATGGTTTTCAGTGCTGCTTTTTCAGAGATTACCCATTTCCCGTATTTGAGAGTTACCGACAGAATACGTTCTCGTTGGCGTTGTGTACGCTGCTTCGTAGATAGCGCTGATTTACATAGATAAATCTTTATTACTACCTACCCTTAACTCCACAAGGTGATGTGATAAGCGATTGCTCAAGCACAGGATAATTCTCATTTTTAATATCTCCGCTCTTTGCCGAGTTTTGAGTGGTACCTGGATTCTATAGCCCATAGCTCATCTTGAAAAGTAAGTTGGAGGAGCCGAAAGATCTCTGGTTTATATGAGATGCCAGAAGCCCGAAGCAGCCAAACAGTGCGTAGCAAGGTAATCAGCACAATTCTTTTTCCCACAAACTCAATTAGCAAGTGAAGGAAATGGAGACAAGTATGTATGTATACTTGGGCAGGAATGAATTCCAGAAGGCCGAAACTGAGAATAAGCTCCTAATCATGCACTTTAAGTTCATGGCGGTAACCGAAATACTTGCCCACATGCAGGATTTTCGACGGACATGCCTCCGCTCGCTCCAGCGAGAAAGAGGAATTAGGGGGGACGACAGGTCCTCGCTTAACATTCCACATTGGGATGCGTCCTCCATCGCTCTCTTGCTGTTTGCTGTAGTGTAAAATCAGACCCCAAAAGCCCGATGCAAAAATATCCAAACAGAGACTGCGCACAGTGAAATGGGGCAGCTGCTATCAATCTCACAGGATGGAAACGGTTGCAACGTCTAGTGGTGCGGTGGCTTCAACGTCTGGGACCAGCATGTACCGTGACCGGGGAGTTTAGTCCGAATTGCGTAGGCGATTTGATACGTAGGAATGTGTATCGGGGGCACTTCGGGTTGGTTCGATCCTGACCTCGAAACTATGTTGATTCCTGACTTGGTATGGGTCCAAACACCGATATCAAGATAGCATAGGCTGCCTAGAGAAGGCTGCAGCTTAATTATTGTATTCTTTTTCTCTTAAGTTCGGATCATGATATTGCGCAAACGAGGAAAGCTTATATCTCGTGGCACGCGAATTAATATGCATAGGCAAGTCAAATAATTTTAAGCACTGAAAGAAACACAGAATATAAGCCGAATCTTTTGTTGGGATAAGAAGGCCTCATCAATGTTAGATCATCATATATACAGTATTGTATTGTAGTGTATGTGTGCTTCCATCTTCCATCTTTCATCTTCCATATCCATCTTCTATAGACAGTTTATTGATTCTTGCAAGGCAGAGATCATAACATTGCCTTTCCAAGCTTTAGATCTTCCCAGTGGTCTCTATGAAACTCAACATATGTAGCTCCCTTTCCGTGAGATTCTATCCACAATACTTGGTCCTCTAATCCGACCTTTGCCGGATCAACACCCTCCTCCCGCAAAGGTACCTTATTCTGTTTGTTGTTATGGATTGGCGTCATCTCTTTTACAAGTCTTATAAACTGAGGAACTGCATATTTGGGAAGGTGAGTTCGGGAATGTCTAACAATGTCAGTGGCTGCAGTGGCGAATGATAGGAAGATCATACTTCAGCAGACCGGCAAAATCAAAGTTTTGCTTGTGGCCAGGATCCAGGTAAACAGCTGCACAGCCAGCTCTCCCATCGTGGGAGGGAAGTGCTACTCCATACACATTTGCCTCAACAACACCCGGATATTTCCCAAGGACTTCTGCGACTTCTGCTGTGCTCACATTCTCCCCTTTCCACCTAAACGTATCACCTAGTCGATCCATAAAGAACCATCTCCCATCTGTGGTTCTCTTCAGCGCATCACCAGACCGGTACCATAAGTCACCCTTCTTGAAAACATTTCTTTCAAATTTCTTCTGCGTTGCTTCCGGATTCTTGTAATAGCCTGCAAACACAGCTGTGTCGGGGACAGCAACAATGATCTCTCCTCCAGTCTCAAACGGCTGGCGAATAGCAAATCCAGTCTTTGGATCCCTCACGATAACTCCAGTTCCCTGATCAATTAAAACCGGAACCATCAAATTTCTCGACATGTACCTGCTTATTGCACCTTGATGTCCGACACAAGCTGCAAGATAATCACCCTTGCAGTAGTTGGCTGTCTGAAATACACCTTCAGATGATGCGAAGAACTCGACCACCTCGGAAACTCCGAAACGTTCGCGAAATTTGATCCAGACATCAGGTCGTAAACCGTTGCCATACATACCTCTAACATTATGATGTTTGTCACGGGGAGAAGGAGGGGCGGCTAGTAAATAACGAGCTGTTTCACCAACGTAGGTAAACCAAGTAGCCCTGCTATCACGAGCGTCGTCCCAAAACCTGGACGTACTGAAACGTTTTCCTATACAGAGCGTAATTCCATTCATCATCTGAGTCATTGCAGAAACACCTCCAGTTCCGTGATACAAAGGCACTGGCAAATGGAGTCAGCAAAACTATACTGTACGAGAGAACCTCTCGAATCGAACGTAATAGACTAGAAGCTTCGCTCCCAGCATGCTGAACTTCAAGAAGAAATTGTTGAATAACTTACTACAGTCGTACCAGCGATCATCCGCCTTAAACATTGTATTTCCTGCAGCTCGCTAGATAGAGGTTAGATTTGACTGGCGAAACAAAACCGCAATAGGCATACCGAAGCCCCTACCTGAAAACCTCTATCTACATTGAATGGAACTCCCTTTGGCATGCCCGTCGTACCACTTTGAAACATTAATGACATCCAAAATTTCGAAGATGATAAAACTGACCTTGTATAGAAGATACTCATAGGAGAATTGCCTTTCACCCTTTCTCTAAATAAGTCATCTGGCCTCTCCGGCTTCAGAGAGAAAATCGCGTCCTTGGCGCAAGCATCTAAAACGTGAATTTTCATCGTTAATGCTTGCTCGATTTCCGTTCTCACTTCGTCAATCCTAGCTACAAGATCTGCATCTTGATCAACAAGTATCAAACCAGACCCAGCCACTTTCAAACAGTGAATCAATGCGTTCCCAGCGAGGTTATAGTTTATCATAGCAGGAGCAGCACCTATGGCCCACAGTGCTAACCAAGCGAATATGAAATCTGGAGAATTCATCATATAGAAGCTGACCAGATCATTGGGCTGTACTCCTTGAGACAGAAACCACTGAGCGTACTGGTTGACTCGTTCGTCGGCTTGGGACCATGTAAAGCAACCTTCCCTGGACCAAATGCAATCTTCATTTTGGCGACGTTTGACAGAATCCTCGAAGAAATAGTAGAGAGATAGTCGGTTGTTTTGAGACGCCTCAATATATGCTTTCGTCACCTTTTTGACCATTGAAAGTGCGTCTAAGTCTTTCTTTATGGCAAACTTTCCATCCACTTGAGATTTAACAATTAGTTGGTGTCTTAACAGAGTTTAGGTTTATGTCTTCAGCGGTCCTCTGTCCGATACAAGGCCTCTAAGAAGTCAATGTACTCTTCCATATCAATTTTTGTCAAATGACACGTAGAGATTTCATTGAGGACCAGATGGAGAAGAGGGGGATTTGGTACCCGACCTGAGTTACTTACAATATAGTGACCCAGCTGCAGTGGCTGCCACAGTCGCTGCCGCAACTATTCCAAAACTTATATTAGCGATTGAAGGACCACATCAACTTTATTGAAAGAATTTATAACCAAAGAACTTGAGCCAAATCTAAGGTCATGTTTTTGAAGAGGGGTAGACGAGGAATGGAGTACAGAGCAAACGTACCAAGTGCCATACTTTCAGTCTTTTCTAATGGAAAAACACAAACGATCTCTGACTAGAGAAGATATCAATAATACTATTAAACCGCAAGTCAAACAGGAAATTTATTTTCCAGCAACGAGGAAGTAAGTAGACCAGTAAAGGAACTTGATACCGGCAATTCATTACGCCGAGGTTCTTCCCCAGGTTCACATCTCCCCGCTAAGTTTGGTGTACCCCCGCACCAAAGTGACTGGCAGTGGAGCTGCAGATGTTCAAGCCGTGGGGGCAATTCTACTTGCCCTCTCAATTCTTCCTCTTCATATTTGGTCCATTGTAATTTCGCCTCTATCTTTATATTCCAGTTCCAAGGGACTGTCTGAAGCTACTACCTTTGGTCCGTTCTTGGCCTTGCTGTACTTGACAATTGGGGATGCTCCAAGTGATAGTTCTAGAAAAGGACAAAGCTTTGGGTATGTCATGTTGTACAGCCTGAGAGAAAACGATATTTTCTAGATAAGAGAATGTGGCCTCCGTGATATAAATTAAATAAATATCTATATATCTTATCTCATCCAGAGAAAAATTATGAATTGTGTGTAACGATTACCGGGGTCATGGGTTGCTCTGACACTATTCAATCGTCTTTTCGGATGGTTCCCATTTCATAAATGTTAAACTCCCCATCTTTCCTTTCACTCCAGTTTTGCTTTCCTGCAATTCGACAGCGTCTTGAACATGTTCCAGGTAAACAAACCCATTTTTCTCAAACACCTATACGTTACATATTAGTACAATGTTTGCTAGCAAGCAATTTGAAGCCGCTGCCAAAGCTTGTTTGTTGCTATGCATGATACTTACTCTTCTGCTCGCGCTGTTGTGATCAAAGTAACCGCCAGTAAGGTGTTGCACATTCATATGTGGCACCCAAAATTTATACATGAGTGTTCGTAGTGCTAGAGGCATGATACCTCGTCCGTGAACAGCGGGAACAAGTAAGTCTGCAAACTTGTTAAAATAGCATTATCAGACCGACTCCTTGAGCTAACTTACAGCCTATTTCCCACTCGATAAGAGGATCTCCAGCTTTCCTGCTCGCATTCTGCGCCGCTAATCTTTTCCTTTCCACTACATCCCTTGTAGCCAAGAAGCCTCCTCTTCTGATCCCAATAGACCCAATATACTTCTGCTCCTTCGTCTCCGGATCAATTTCTCGAAGACTCTGAACAGGCACGTTCCCCATCCATCTCTTTCCTTCTTCTTTCCCAGCTTCGGTGGCATCATTTCTGCATTTTTCAAGCTCTTTCCATTCGACTAGTGCGTCACTGCATAATTTTTGGATAATAGGAAGGAACAGTTCCCAGTCTTTCAATGCGTAGGGAAAAGGAGGAGTCATGATATTCATGTATACGCGTGGATCATTCATCATATCAACCATCACGGGTCCATCTTCAAGCCGGGGAGGTGTGATGATGATATTACTGTGTGGTGCCGGAAGGGCTATATATGGTGATCCTGTGCGCTAGGGTTAACACGGTATTGGAGGAAAGTGTCAAGAAGGTTTAGCACTATACAGAAGAAATTTGTTCCGGAGATGTACTGAATAGAACACCTTCTTGGGAACAAATAGCTTCAGATAGCTTTCTCAGTCTAGAAATTTTGCCCCAAGAACTTCACCTACCATCGGCGTCGAACTCCATTATGAATTGCGCTAATTAATGTAGATACAGGATTAACTTTGATGTTTAAAGCAGGAAAATCAAACTATTTACCGAAGAATCAATGCTGATATTGATATCATAGAGAACAGTGACATTGACTCAACATCTATATTATTCTAAGTGACTCACCGCCAAGCCAATCACGTACGAATAAAAATAGTCTTACTTAAAGATCGAATTGTCCAATAGACTACCGAATAGTGGAGTCTCAAAACTATACAGGGACCGGACGTCTCTAGCTTACGTTTCAGACGGGGCTGGATAAGAGATCGGCAATTAGTAGGAATGAGCTCGGGAGCATTATGCGCCGCAGCATGTGGAATCTGTGCCGCTATCATTATAGGCTCTTTCGATATAAGGTCTGTAGATACATAACACAATTTAAATTATAAATCTTGTAATCTGAGTCAAGTGTGGGCCATTTTGCAAGAAATTTGCAGTGCATGTAGTACTAAGAGAATGTGTAGATCTAGCTAGTGTTGAACAAGCATTGAAGGTGATTTATACTTTGTTGGAAACGACCGTGGGAAGAACACGAAATGTTCTAAATTTTGTAAAAAGCGAATGTAAATCAATCCTGCTCAAACCTCCGTTATCCGTTGAGCTTCAATAATCATCTCCACGGCTGATAACCTCTTTCCCAGAGCTGCGTAGGAGAATTGTCTATCACGGCATCAGTATTTTTATACTTAATGCCCTAACACCTTTGAATGTACTTACGTGTTCAAACTGGGCAGTGTAAGAGCCTGGAATGTCGGCTAGAGGAGCATGGGGCTCCAAAATGCCACTCGAGACAAGAGTTCGCATCTTTGCGTGGTCAGTACAATTTGAAAATGCTGGAAAACCTTGTTGGTTGGGAATGGCACGTAAAAAGACGTACCGCAGGTAAGTAATTTTTCACACCAAGACGCTCAAGATACCGACGACAGAATACAATCGTGCCAAAGTTCTCATCTATTGTCTTGAGAAGCGATTTTGCTGCAGCGTGATGGATGTTGCTGGCCGAAACTTCTGAGTTTCTACCATAGCCATAGATTCCCACCTGTTTAATGTTAGTACAGCATCAAGAATTAGAGCTAAGTCCTCACTTCATCTCTTGTGTAGCCTCTACCGGTGCTTCCAAAAGTTTCAACTGTTCAGAGAATTGCAATATCAGCGGTTGTTAAAGTGAGTCACAATTTCTAGGGTTGGGCGATGGGGGGATAAACAAGAGCATCACGTACTGGCAAATATCTCTCCTTCTTCCATCTTTTCTCGGCTTGAGTTCTTGACAAAAGGGACCTGCTTAGCACCATGGATATGATATTGCACGATATCATGACCGGTGAGGTTCCTGATTGCCTTCACGGGGTGAGTTTTGCCTCGAATTTCAACTTCATAACTTTCCATAACTTCTTGAATTGCACTTCCAATTTCGCTCATTCTAGCATCAATTCCAGCAGCCTATAATAATGTTAGGAGCGATCATGATAATACTGGTTTCTAACGTACTTTAACTCCAGTGTTTGTGGCATCCTTTACAGAGGCTAATAAGTTATCATATGTTGGACTAGTTAAAGCTTGATCAGTAAGTGCAGCTGAATATTACCGAAGAAACAACTTACTCAAAAGCCATTGTGAACGCTGAGTCTACAATTCTTCCATTAATGTGAACCCCAAAGTCAACCTTAAGGACATCATCATGCTTCAAGACTATGTCTTTGTGACCTGGATTGGGTGTATAATGAGCAGCAATATTGTTCAAGCACAATCCTGTCGGAAATCCCATTCCGGCAAGGAGAGAGTCACCCGATTCTAGGCCATGATGTCCTACCAAGGACCTCACGCCGTCCTCGATCTCTTGGGCAATCACACTCAAAGATTTGCCAGGCTTTATGATGGACTGAGCATGCTTACGGACTTGACGATGGACTTCAGCTGCTTGGCGATAGTCACTGAGAAACTTTTCATCCATACGGTCATTAGCACGAACCTCTTCACCAGTAGTACGAGCGAGATTCTCTTCATATGGTTGTATCTCTCCTTGAGGATAATCCCCAGAAGGAAATAGTGAAGAAAGCAAAACTCGTGGTGGCGATGATTGCTTCAGAGTGCAAGTAGTACGCTTTTTCTTCGATCTCTTCCTTTTTTTCTTTTTGTCTAAGAACTATCAATATAGAACAGGGAGGTACGTGTCGTACTTACCTGCGGTCTGGACATTGGTGCTCAGCCCGTTGGTTGGCTTTGACAGATTCTCTTCATCTTCATCGCCGTCACCATCGCCATCTTCATCATCGTTACCACCAAGTTGGTCATTTGGAAAGCTGCTTCCATTTTTGTGAGCAACATTGTCGGACTGTTGTTCCATGCCACAGTTTCCTATTGGACGTCAATACTTTCAGTATCTTGTCAATGAAGTTTTTACTAATCACCTTGAGGTTTCTGTTCATGGTTCTCTGGAGTTTGGGAGCCCATAGTGATATGTAATGCTCAGTCATAAAGTTAGATGTGTGTTGAGGACCTTCAATATTGAAACACCAAACGAGCTTTTTCTGGTAATGCAACCGCTACGCCAAGCCAAGAAACATCCACTTACGCCCTTCGATTGACACAGGTAGTTTTGTACACTAAAATTACACCTGCACCTGCAAACCATACCCAGAATCCCAAAATACAAGCTTACCATCATGGTATCATAATTTCTCGACATAATTAGATACAGTTACCATAATTCAGTTGGACAGGTCACATTTTAATGACACGCTACCATTAGAATTTGCAGTTCTGGTTACCATTTTCTTATCATATACTCATGCATATCAAAGAACATAATGAACAAGCTACTTATTAGAAATATAGTGTAAGTATGCCCTGGGTTCATAGGGACGGCTAATATGATGGTCTATTCAGTATTCCTGTGATTGCTTCAGAGGCAGTACGTCTTCACGCGCACTAAATCATGTCTGGAGGGGTGACTAGCCAGCAGATTTTTTGGTCAAGGCTTTAATTCTATAGCTACTGTGCTCGAAGTTTGTACTTATTTTGACTTCGTTTGACTTTGACCAAGCCTGAACTCAGAAGATCAAACCACAGATAAAGGCAACAAAATTAGGTTCAGGCCATTTCCTGCCAAGGCGAGGCTGGAGACCATTTATGTATAAGGTCTTCCTCACAACACCTTCGTAGAAGACTTCTGGCACCTTCTCAAGCTATTGAGATATGCTGCTGAGTTTACACAGCCAGAATATTTGCTTTCGGTAAAATAACCTCACGACTTAGTAAGGAGCCACATAAAGAACAACTGAACTAGGTATGAGTATCCGAACAGAAATTGCGTCCTTAGACTCTTTTGTGATCGCGCGACAGTTTGCATAGTCCCTCTCTCATCTGTGGTGTTTTCGGGAAGTAGGACGTATTTCAGAGATCGCAGCTATGTGAGTTGATTAGTGGAACGAAATTTTCCATCTGTAGATGTACGTACCAAAAAGAGGGCATTCGCAAGATAGGCGTATATGAATATAACCCATCCGACCCAACCACCCTTCCCACCGCTGAAAATGGCTGTGCCAACTAAGGTAAAAATAACCCCGACAAACTTGTAGCCTGAGTAGGCTATAAGATCGAGCAACTGAGACTGATTTGAAATTGCGAGGAGGTAACACCCAACTCTCAGGCCAATGATCTCAAGGAGTACAACCGTAAATGCCCAAGTCGCCGCTGACCCGAGTAGCTCGGGCTGGAAAGCTCCCTTCAAGCCTGCTATGAGGGTTGAAAGAAGGATATAAGTGACAAGGGCCATAACAGGAATGTACATATCTGGACTATTGAGGTCCTCTCTGGGTGGCAGAAACCATCCTTCCTGGCCATTCGGGCCAATTGACTGCCTGCGTGACCAAGGCTTATGTCTCCAGGGAAAGAGGACCAGGAATAGTTTGTTCACTACGTATCCATTCGAAACGTTAAAGTAGTGCTGGAGAGCGGCGTAATTGATGTAGCGATTAAACTATTTGATGTGAGCTCCTGATATACTTCATTCAAGCTATACAACTGACGTTTTGTTCCATATACTCTGTTCCATGCTTGAGTGCTGTCTGCCCAACTTGGAAACCCATCTGTGCTGTGGGATCAGTTATGAAACCTCCATATGCCCCAAAAGCACTGTTTCCTCCTTGCGGAGCCTGTTGAGCTTGGGGCTGGTATGGGTTACCATATCCCGACTGTTGTTGCTGTTGCGAAACTGGGGGAGGAGGTGACCGAAGTTGAGGCACCGTGGAGACATGTTGGGGAACTGGATGGTGAAGGGGAGGTGAGGTCGCTGGGGGTGGATTTCCATAATTTGGTCGCTGCATTTTCGAATAATGTGATATTAGTGTAGTTGTATTTAACCGCACCAAGGAGTTCCAAATATGTTCTGCGGACCGTCGATACGATATTTGAAATGTGTTGCCAGATCGCCAAACTGACTGTACCTTATTTTGTTCGGAAGTAGAGGTATCCAAGGTGGCCAATCAGGCACTTAGCGCAAAATCGAATGAGGCTGGACAGCCCTGTTGCCGAGCCGTCTCCCACTTGTTCGGGGAATATCTTCAACCCTTATCATTTTCATTGTCACTCATTCATTATTTTCCAGAGAATATTAAGCACACCATGTTAGACTCATTTGAGATCTTGACAACCTCGGGTGTTGTATTATGGTCTAGAAGCTACACCGAAAACTCAGATCCCTCTATAATTAATAGCTTAATATCAAGTGTGTTTATTGAGGAGAAGACACTTCCTGGAGCTGGAATTGCAGATGATATCTCTGCTGCAAACAACCCTCCCTTCAAACGTGACCAGCATACGCTCAAATGGACAACTGTAAAAGAGCTAGGTCTTATATTTGTTGTAAGTAGTCCCTCCCGCTTACTAGAAACGAAGGCATATTCTGATTCATAAATAGGCAGTCTACAGATCTCTGTTACACCTCTCCTGGATAGATAAACTGGTGGATAATATAAGGACAATATTCGTGGACCTTTATGGTGATCAGTTGCGGAAACCACATACCACACTTGTAGAGTGCCACTTCGATGAGTACTTCGATCAGCAACTACGGGAGCTAGAGAATTCTGCTTTAAGTCAGGATAACAGAGCTCCAGAATCATCTCTATTAGCAGATGGAGAGCCCTCTTCATTTTCGAAGAGTGTAGGAAACGAACCTCCTCCCTTGCCGGGATTACTGTCTAGAGGTATGCGGTTAGTGTTTTCTCATCATATTTTGTGCTAAAGTTTTGCAGGGCAATCAAAGAACAACTATAGAGACCTGGCCTCAATTGACTCAACTCCCGTGGCGAGTCCCGATGTTTCTCGTCCAAGTACCCCGGCCAGCCATCTTCTTACTGCGAAGGGAGGTCCTGGAGGTAAAGGGTCACGCAGGGCACGGAAGGCTGCAAATACTCCTTCAGCACATGCTTCATCTGGCGACGAGTCTTCAGCAAGAAAGAGAGCATCGAAGTTGAAAGCAAAGAAGGGCAGGAAGTGGGATGCCGATGGGCTCGCTGATGAAGATAGTGATACTCCTCTAGATTACTCCGCGCCCAACGGTGCTACATCAGGAGACGATGAAGTTAGAGAGCGTCCAGGTGCAGTAGAAGAGATCGACCAAAATACATGGGGCTCTAAAACTGGTAAAGGACAGTTTGTTTTGAAAGACTTAGACGATCAAGTACATTCTATCTTGGCAACTGCAAATGCCAAGAAAATGGATTCGTCTACTGCTGCACCCACTGGAATAGTTGGCTCTAGCATTAGTGCCATTGGGGGGCTATTCCGTAATGTCATAGGCGGCAAGACTCTATCGAAAGAGGATTTGGAGAAGGCAATCAAGGGCATGGAAGAGCATTTGCTGAAGAAAAATGTTGCCCGAGAAGCTGCAGTTCGACTCTGTGAAGGCGTGGAGAGAGAGTTGATTGGGGTCAAGACTGCAAGTTTCGAAAGTAAACCAACTGCTTCATTTTTCATTATGACAGGCTAACCAGTGGTAGGTATACAAGCAAAGATCCAAACAGCGATGGAATCATCATTAAGAAAGATTCTGACGCCAACATCGTCATTGGATCTCTTACGTGAAATTGACAGTGTTACCTCACCTTCGACCTTATCATTACAGAAACGGCGACCATATGTCATCTCCATTGTTGGCGTCAATGGCGTTGGGAAGTCCACCAACCTCTCAAAAATATGTTTTTTCTTGCTTCAGAATAAGTATAAGGTACTCGTGGTAGCTTGCGATACATTCAGATCCGGAGCAGTTGAGCAACTGGCCGTCCACGTTCGGAACTTGAAAGAGCTGACAGCACGAGAAGGAGGTAAAGTTGAGCTATATCAAAAAGGGTACGGTAAAGATGCCGCCAATGTTGCAAAGGATGCAGTTACTTTTGCAGCCCATGAAGGCTTTGATGTTGTCTTAATCGATACTGCTGGTCGCCGTCACAATGACCAACGCCTGATGTCTTCCCTGGAAAAATTTGCGACCTTTGCAAACCCTGATAAAATCCTGATGGTTGGAGAGGTACGTCAATGTGTGTTAAAAACCTACGAGGGTTGCGCTAATATTTCTACAGGCTTTAGTGGGAACCGACTCAGTCGCTCAAGCACGAAACTTTAATACAGCATTTGGGGCTGGCCGATCTCTTGATGGCTTCATCATTTCTAAGTGTGATACTGTCGGGGATATGGTTGGTACGTTGGTAAGCATGGTGCATGCCACAAATGTACCTGTCCTTTTTGTTGGCGTGGGACAGCATTATAGTGACTTGAGAAATCTTTCCGTCAAATGGGCAGTAGAAAAATTGTTAAGTAGTAATTAATATCATAACTGCCTTGACCGCCGATATAAGCCTATCATTAGAGTGATTGTACGTACCTTTTGCTTGTTGCCAGGAATACTTGTCACTTTCAACTTGCTAGATTAGCGTTGATTTTATCGATTAAAGAATACCAAAGCTCTTCCCAATCAGAACAGTCGGAAAGTGTAGCAGTCACTCAAGATTTTGGAAGGAAAAGCAAAATTGCTCTCACGAACAGCTACCTAGTTTATGATAAAATCGGTGCTGGGAATCTACTGCACAGCTATAAAATATTTCCTTGAATGATAATATGAATACAGGGAGATGATCTTAACTTTAGCAAGTAGAAAACAAATCAGCCTAGGTGTATGCCCATCTAAGCCAATGAAGAATGAAGGGGCACACGACCCATCTGCCAACGCTTCCGCTTTCTTTGTTTTGGTGAGAGAAAGAAAGGGGGGCAGCATTGGATAAGCGAGCCAACCAGCTCAATCTGCCAAGAAATCCACCTGCCAAGGCCCACACAGCTTCCCACTCAGAATTTCACTTTTCATTATTGTGACTTCAACGACATCGACAACCACCAAACGTTCATCTCACTTAACCGCCAAGATGACCAAAATCAACTCCGGTACGTGTGCTATTGCAATAATGGAGGACTCTGCCATTGACAATGGCATGAGACTCTTCTGTAAAAGTTTTCCCACTGACTTCCCCTACAGCCACCCACTCCTCGAGGAGAAAGTCGCGCAAGTCGCACTTCGATGCGCCATCCAGCGTCAGACGTACCATCATGAGCGCCCCTCTCAGCAAGGAACTTCGTGAGAAATACGGTGTATGTTTATTAGCTATCATGGTTCTGGCAATTCTAACATTGGATTAGGTCCGCTCCATCCCAATCAGAAAGGATGATGAGGTCCTCGTTGTCCGCGGATCAAGCAAGGCCCGTGAAGGAAAGGTCACTTCCGTCTACCGCCTCAAATATGTCATCCACATCGAGCGTCTCGTCAAGGAGAAGTCTTCAGGTCAATCAGTCCCACTCGGTGTCCACCCATCGAACGTTGTCATCACCAAGTTGAAGTTGGACAAGGATCGTGAGAGCATACTGGAGCGCATCAAGGTTGGTCGCGAGATCAAGGCTAAGTTGAGCAAGGCATAAATAAAATGGACTGGTTTGGGCATGGATTGGCATTAAAGCTGGCAAGGCGTTTGATTGAAGCTAGCGGCAATGAACAAACAAAAATTTATGGCCATTTCACATCTTTCGTGCTTGCACATGTGTGAAATGATTCCATGGGAGTTCTCCCGAAGCAAGGTGTCTTTTCAAGATGCCATCTCGTATTTGCTATACATTGCTTTGGGAGGGCTACCCACTACTAACATCCGCGGCAGACAAGATTGAGCCACCATAGCTCCTTACAGAAAGTTGCAGGACGGACTACTAAAACCTTCAGTTTATTGTGCAGTGAACTTTGTGAAGCTGGCCTCTTTATCAGCCCGCTATTCTCCTTTACTGGATAAATGGATAATCGAGTTAAAACAGAGGCCTATAACGACCTGAGGTCGATTTCTTCGGAGGTCTGATCCCTCGCCTGCAGACTTTCCTCTAGATCTTGATCTCTGATGAAGAGAGTTTGATGGTGAGATACATCTCTATTGATGTTTCTTCTGTCTGCGATCTATTTGCCCATATTTGGTCTCAAGTAATCGATACTTCAACTCTACCTTTCATAGCACAAGCCTTCACCTGATGCCCGCAATGTTTGCAAGTGCTACTGATACATGGACGCGCCTTTATGTTACGGTGTAAATAATACATAGGAAATAAAAACACATACTTCAAGAGTATATATGCAGAACAAATTCACGGTGCCCTTGTGAATCATGGCTTTACAGCAAACTTCTGTCGGCGACCAAGAAGCTCCAGCGTTCTTGATTCAGGTATTGTAGTTGACCTCGTTGCTATCATCATCTTAGGTATTCAAGACATTTCGAAAGGTGAGTAGCACAAAGCAGCTTTTGAATTTTTGGTTTCTCTTTATTCTCTACTGACAGCATGAGAGTGAATCATGGTATGGTGTGTTTATCTACTTCCAAAAACATGCAACTTTGAAGACATTCATAACGAGCTCAAGATCACAACGACCTCCAAAATGAATTCCACATTTCGCAACACCAACGAGATGCCAGCTACCGAAACCGAAATCGAAGAGGCTGCCAAATACCTTCTCGAAAAACAAATCCATACGGGCTTCAAGATCTGGCACTTCAAGCCCAACCATGACCTACGAAGAAGCTATTCGGGTTTCCGCAATTTCGAGTGGGCTCTTGTTTGGAAGAGATATCACGAGCTCTTTAAAGAGGAGGTGAAGAGAATTGGTAGCAACCGGGAGATTCTGGACGGGCACGAGGAGTTAGAGAGGAAGCAGGTATAAGGTGCCGCGGGTTTCATAGGCTGGCGAGAACTGGTGAGATGAGGTAGACAGATGCCCAGGATGATCGTGGAAGAAGGCAACAAACAACTCAATAGGTAAGATAACGCATATGACCGAGGGACTGATGGAAAGGACAAGAGCTGATCGCAATCATTACACAGGTCTGACAAACTCTCTAACCAGACAAATTCTTACTGTCACTGCATGTAATTATGTCCGCGCAATACACTCCTAAATCAACCTGCATATGTTTGGTTTTGAGCTGTGCAACAGCTTCCAAAAGACCGACTGACATCCGCTTCAACAGCGTGCACGGGCAAGGTAATCTTTAAAGCCAACTACCTAAGCTTCGAAAGAGATCAGCAAAGTACCGACAAACACAACCCCGCATATCGTAACACATTTCAGATGGCTAAACTGGAGGGCAATGGGTATATATCAAGAGAGTAGCGCGCTGGACCTACGTATGAGCAGAGATGAGCAGGAGGGAGGATTTATGGACTTTTTCATATTAATTCTGGCTATCTAAGAGAACAAGGCCGCCTCCAGCTCTTAATCAATCATTCAAGAAGCTTAGAACTTTTCCACATATGGCCGAACATCTAACTCCTGGGTAAAGTGTGAACGTGGTTGAGTGTGTAGGTGCCAGTAGGTGTCAGCAATCTAAGTATCAGAGTTAGCATCATAGACCGCCCTATTTCTCTTACTACTTGAGACTATGAACTTACAGCATCACTGTTAATCTTCCCATCCTCAACTCCGCCGTTAACAGGCCAGTCATGCGTTCTTGGGATGTCAATAACACCATCAATGATGATATGTGCAACATGAATTCCTTTTGGACCAAACTCTCTCGCTAAGCTTTGCCCTGTAGCTCTTAGAGCAAACTTGCCACTAGCAAAGCTAGACATGTTTGAACTGCCACGGACAGAAGCCGTGGCTCCTGTGATCAAGAGAGAGGGTGGATGGGGTGAAGTCGGAACAGCTTCTAACAGTAGCGGGAGCGTGGCTTGAGCAAAAAGAAAGAATCCCTTCCTAGAAAGCTTGTTAATGATTTCCTTAAAAATCAACCAAATAAAACATACCCATTTGCAGCATAGCCGCCTTCATACTCGTCCAAGCTCAACTCCAAAAATGGTTTTCTGACAAAGGCACCTCCAACATTAAATACCGCTGCACTCAATTGCTTCCCCTGGAACTCTTTTTTAATCTCCTCAAAGGCATTCTTTACAGAAGACGGAGAAGAAACGTCTGTAGATATACCAATGGCGCGGCCGCCGGAGGAATTGATTTCTTTCACTATGGTCTCATAGTTTTCAGGCTTACGAGCTAGAAGAACTACGGGATATGTTTTGGCGAACTTTAGAGCCACGGAACGACCTATTGGGATCAGAAATGTGCGTTGAATAGAGAGAGGGAACACTTACCTGTTCCGGCGCCAACGCCAGCTACTATGCTGAAGAAGTTATTTGCTGCTGCCATATTATTTTAATTTAAAAAGAACTATAGAGATTTTATAAGGCTTCTAAGAGACTTGAACAGATGTTTCTCTCAGAAGGTAAAGAGGGGTTAGATTAGGTTATATATGTTTGTTCATTGATTGATAATACTCTGTCGACCAATCTCGGACTTGGTCCTAATGACGAAATCGCCGGGTTGGTCATAGAAAGAACGCTTCGATTACTCATCCTTCCATGTAGCCAACTGATGACTGGGAGAGACATTTATATAATGAATTACCCTGGAGTTTGATTGTTAGAATAAATAAAGATATGAATTGATATTATATCAAACCCTTACTTGAATTATAGTGATGGTAAGGTCGAAGTAGGTTGCAGGGGTAAGTCGCTTCTTGTAAGAGCTCTTGCCTCAATAGCTTGAACGTGAGGTAGAACAATGTTTACCTAAAGGATTCAAATTGAGCCTCATATGATTAGCATTCTAAACATGATTCATTTTTCTAGTTTATGAACCTTCAACGCAATCTAAAATTTATTCATTCGCTTTTCTAGGCTCTTTATCATCTCACATTCGAAATAACCCTCCCCCCTGGTTGCCCCGCCAGCCTGCATCTCCCTCGTCATCGTCAAATCCTCAACTTACTCTAGACCCCCTCAGCTTCTTAGCAGGACCGCCAATACAACTTCCCATATCAGAGTCCTTTTTAGTACTATTAATCTGCACGCCTGAAAGATGCCACCAACACGCCGTTCACGCAGCTCTTTAGGGCCTGTTGAAAAGGGTGCTCAAAGCAAACTCTCCTTCAGCAACTCCAAAATCCACAAGCCCACCTCAGCCAAAGAGGCTAAAGAATCACCTCTCTCAAAGTCTGCGGTTAAAGCCTTAGATCTCGGTCACATTACCTCCGCCCCCGCTGTCAAAGCACAAGCCAAAGTCGAGCTCGCAAAGCCCGAGGTCGAGAAAACATTAGAGGAGTTGAATGCGGAGAAGGTTACAGATGCGCAGATCAAGAAGTATTGGAAGACCAGGGAGGCGGAGAGACGCACGCTGAGGGTTCATCAGGAGGGTCTGGCTATTGAGGAGAAGATATTGAGATTATTTGATATGAGTTCGCAGTTTGGTGTATGTCCTCTACCTTCGCACCTTCGTCAACACATTCTTTTTTGGTGATCAATTTGGATTCAAAAACTCGAGCTAATATATAGATAAAAGCCTGCAATAGGAATAGCACGTATGAAGCGCTGGGTTCGAGCTAATAAGCTAGGGTTAGCTCCACCAATTGAGGTGTTGGCTGTGTTGCTGAAGGAAGAGAAGAAAGGAAATACGGGGATTGAACGGGCTCATGTAGACGTGTTGATGGGCTCGAAGCTCCTAGATGGGGATGCGTAGGTGCAGAGAGGTTTTTATACCATGCTAGGAGTTGTTGGGGGTTAAATATGATCAAATGATCTGAGGCGTTTGGCTTTGTTACGGATTGTAAGCTACAGGCAGTGCTTTGGCGTTGTGGCTCTCTCTCGAAAAGTAGCAGATGGAATGAACATTGGAACCGGCAACTGAATATTGCAAAATACTGATATTTTGATGCTTGGCCAAGACAAGAACTGTTGCGTTTTAAAGCACTGGCAGCCTCTTGGCCGGATTAATCACTTCACATTTTAAGTGCACTCATAAACTTTCATACCATAGATTTTTCTAGGTAATGTCTAGGTTGAACTTCATTAAAGCTTGTGCTACAGCAAGTAATTCTCTACTAGGTACCACCCAGTGTACAAAAGATATAACTCCGGGAGCCAATACATAATTACAATCTACATCTGAACCTCGACACGTCCCTCGTTACCTGGTGCTCCAGTTGATAAACTTGGAAGTAAATAGGTGATATCATCCCAAGGATGTCTGTAGAGACCAGTTCGAAGTCTCTTCTGATCAAGGTAATGCGCAATTAAACCAATGGAGCGGCCGAGCACGAAGAGACCGTTCAAGACACCCATCTGCAGGTAATCCTCAGCCTCCTCGGCACTGAATGCGCCGCAGTTACGCATTAGATCCACAAAGCAGACAGCGACAGCACCGTCAACATTTAGAATCAAGTTATCCTTCTTGGAAGTGGTGACACTCTCAACGGCGAGAGCATAGTCAAGCATCTTGCAGCTAGGGAAGCGCTTCTTGACGAACTCCTTGACCAACTCCACTCGCAGATCAGGGTTGTTACGAGACTTAACCCTGTGGCCGATACCGGGAATGAGCTTGTTCTGCTTTCGCATACTATCAACGAAGTCACGTGGACTAAGTCCCTTGTCGAAAGCCTTGGTGAATTCCTCAGCAGCACCATCAAGCGCACCACCAAATCTGGATCCAATGGTCAAAAGACCACTGACAAGAGCACTGATGAGATCTTTTCCAGCTCTGGTTGTGATGATGGTGTTCATAGCACCGGAGACAGCGGGACCGTGATCGGCAGTCAACATAAGCACCATTTCCAGGAACTTGCTTGCGTAATCGGGA
>Ga0247807_10000243_pt1 | contig 36422 bp, 32 predicted proteins | sample UWRJL074202C1_FD_179931 | JGI IMG/M metagenome (GOLD analysis project Ga0247807, IMG submission 179931) | Plant litter microbial communities from Arlington Agricultural Research Station in Wisconsin, United States - UWRJ-L074-202C-1 | ecosystem: Environmental > Terrestrial > Plant litter >...
CCCGTCGCATAGTCCGGCGTAGCACCGAGGAGCCAGGTTAAACTCTCGAGATGCGTTGCCGAGTCTTCGTTCTGATCGCGGCACTCGCTGCCGTTTTCGTCACGGCGGAGGCCGCGCACTGGAGGGCCTCCGGTCGCAGGCTGGGGTCAGACACCGCGCGCGTTTCGAACTCGGAAGCGGTAATCGTGTTGGGTTTCCGGAATCGCGGCAAGCGATCCAACTATCTCAACCGCTATCGGGTGCGGGCAGGGTTACGGTCGCTCGACCCCGATATCAAGGACAGCGTGCTCGTTCTGTGCGGTGGAGGGGTCGGCAGCGACGTTCCCGAAGCCGAGTTGATGGCGCGGTACGCCCGTAACGAGCGCGGATACGAGGGCCAGATTCTGCTCGACTCAGAGAGCACGACCACGTGGGAGAACATTCAGAACGCGATTCCGTTGATCGAAGACATGGATTCTCTCAAGATTGTGTCCAACTCTCTGCACGCGGAGAAAGGGAGGGCCTATCTGTGGAAGCTTCGTCCGGACCTCGCTCGACGTCTCAGGCGCGCGAGGGAGTATCGATTCGGTGAGATCGCTCTCGTCAAGCCCATCGCGGCCGCGCGCGGCGTGCTGAATCTCGCTCGGTTGCGGCCTGATCGACGCGTCTAGCCCAGGTTCTTGCCTCCTCGGTAGCGCGCCGCGTAATGGGTCTCGGGGAGTCGGGGACCGTCGCCGAACAGCCGCTCCCGAAGTGTTGTGCCGCTCTCGCCATCGCGGATGCGGCCACGGCGACGCAGCTCGGGAACGACGAGCTCAGCGAAATCCCGAGCGGTGTCGAATGAGTGGTACTGGCGCAGGTTGATGCCATCCACCCCGTCTTCGTCGAGCCAGCGTTCAATCTCGTCGGCGATGATCTTCGGTGTTCCCACGACATAGAAGCGATCCTCTCGACCGGCCTTCAGCCCCGCGAGAGCCTCGCTCACGGTCTTGTCGAAAGGCAGAAAAGGGACGGCCGAACGATCGACCCCGGCCGAATCGACGGCATCTCCGACAAGGGTTTCCGGCGGGAAGGCTGTGAGATCTACGGGCAGACTCGAGTGGGCGAGGATTCCATCGAGACTCGACCGCTCACGGTACTTACGTGCCTTGTCCTCGGCCTCTTCTTGCGTTCGCCCCGCGACTATCCCGGCCTGAATGACGAACTTGAGATCCGAACCATTCCGACCGTTGCGGATGGCGGCATCACGCATGGTCGAGGCGTTGCGTCGGAAATCGTCAGCGGTTCGCCCGCCAGTGAAGACCAGCTCGGCGTGCTTGCCCGCGAACTCGATCCCGGCGGGTGAGCCCGTGGCCTGGTAGAGCACGGGCGTGCGCTGGGGCGAGGGCTCGGAGAGATGGGGTCCTGCGACAGAGAAGTTCTCGCCGACATGGTTGATGTAGCGCACCTTGTTGGGGTCCGTGTAGATACCGCGCTCGGCATCCCGGATCACCGCGTCGTCGTCCCACGAGCCTTCCCAGAGCTTGTAGAGAACATCGAGATACTCGTCGGCGATCTGATAGCGGCGGTCGTGCGGAATCTCACCATCGAGCCCGAAGTTACGGGCGGCATTGGGCAGGTACGACGTGACGATGTTCCAGCCCACGCGGCCCTTCGTGAGGTGGTCGAGGGTAGACATCCTTCGTGCGAAGGCGAACGGTGGCTCGTAACTGGTCGAGAACGTCACCCCGAATCCCAGGCGTTTTGTCACGGCGGCCATGGCGGGGATCACGAGCAGCGGATCGTTCGAGGGAATCTGCAGACCTTCTCGGATGGCCGTCTCCGGCCCGCCACGAAAGACGTCGTACGCGCCGACCACATCGGCGAGGAAGATGCCGTCGAAGCTCCCGTCTTCGAGGATCTCGCCGAGCTCCGTCCAGTACTCGATGTCGTTGAACCGAGCGCGATTGTTGTCGGGCAGCGTCCAGAGCCCGTGCGTGATGTGGCTCACGGTGTTCATTTCGAACAGGTTGAGGATGAGGGGCTTGGGGTCAGTCATGGGGGTCCTTGTCAATCAGGCTTCGCCGGTGCTCCACCAGGCGACGATGGGGGTGTCATTGATGAGCTGGTCGCCCACGGCCCGGGCGCGATACTTTGCTGGGTTGTGGGATGCGATGGTGCGAGCGTTCCGCCAGTGACGGTCGAGCGCGAGTCCAGTATCAACGGCGCTGGCTCCTCCCACCTCGAACAATTCTGTCGCGGCGGCGAGCACGTTGGGCAGCACAACAAGCTGGGCGCGAGTGGTCGCGAACTCCACCTCGGCGATACGCGCGGTTCTTGTTTCGGCATCCGCACCGCCGACGATTGCCGCGGTGCTCGCGTCGAGGCCACGCACGGCTGCGGCAAACGCGGAGTCTGCGGCGAAGGAGTGTGCGGACAGCGTGCCTACAACCTCTTGCACGAGCGGGTCTTGCTGCACGGTCGCTCCACTGCCGTGGCTGTAGTTGCGGGTGCGGGCCCGCAGATAAGCGACGGCGTCATCCACGATGGCACGACCGATTCCGGTGACCGCGGCGAGCAGCACGAGCTGAACGAACGCGCCTCCGTGGGAAGCCTGTTCCCGGTCGAAGCTCACGACGTCGTCCTCATCGACGGCAACCGAACTGAAGATTGTCGTTCCACTTCCCGTCATCCGTTGGCCGAAGCCGGTCCAATCATCGACGCGCTCGACTCCGGGTGCGCCGGTGTCGACGAGCACGCCAACGACCTGGTCGCCTCGGGATGCGGCCACGGAGACAACGTCGGCAAAGAGCGTGCCCGTTGAGTAGTACTTCGTGCCATCGAGAACGAGATCCTCATTCAGGGTCGTGGACAGCGAGCCCACCTTCGCTGCCGATTTCTCGTGGCTCGCGTTGCCGATGATCGCTCCAGTCGCGACCCGCTTCAGGCGTGCTTCACGCTGGGAGGAAGGGGGCGAGAGCACGGTGCGGTCGATGAAGGAGAAGTGCGACCGAAAGAGCTGGGCGAGGTTCGAGTCTCGACGCGCGAGTTCAACAAGCAGTTCGAAGAATTCGGAGTGCGTCGCGGCATCCCCGCCATATTCGCGCGGGAGCGTGACTTTCGTGAACCCGGCTTTCCGTAGCAGCTCGATCTCGGCGTAGGGGAGTCGGCGTTCGCGCTCGCGCGTGATTGCCTCGGCGCCAACGGCATCAAAAACGGCTCGAAAACGCTCGACCAGCTCGCTCACGCGTGCTCCTTCTGTTCACGACCGCGCGAGATCCAGAGCGGGTCGGCCGCGCGCTCTCCCGCGACGCGCTCTGCCAGCTCATCTAACGTGGCGAGCGAGGCGCCGGAGAGCGCGATGCTCGCCGCTGCGACGTTCTCGTCTACTCGGCTAGCGCGCCGAGTGCTCGGGATGGGAACCACCTTCACCTCGGCCGATCTGCCGTGGGCATAGACCCAGGCGAGAGCGACCTGAGCCGGGGTGTGACCCTCCTCTTCCGCGATGTTCTTAACGACCTCGGCGATGCCGCGGTTGGTGTCGATGCTGTCCGCGCCGAAGCGGGGAAAGTGCGTGCGAAGATCGGTCGATTCGATCACCGTAGGGATGGATGCCGCGAGCAGCCCGCGACCGAGCGGCGAGTAGGCAACAAAGCCAACGCCGAGACGGGCCGCCGTCGGGATGACGTAGTCCTCGACATCCCGGCTCCAGATCGACCACTCGCTCTGCACGGCGGCGATGGGATGCACGGCGTGAGCGCGCTCAAGCTCGAGAGCGGTGACTTCGCTCAGCCCGATGTGACGGATCTTGCCGGCCGTCACGAGTTCGGACAACGCTCCCACCGTCTCCTCGATGGGCACACGGGGATCGACTCGGTGGTAGTAGTAGAGGTCGATTCGGTCGGTCTTCAGGCGGGCGAGGCTGCGGTCGATGGATTCGTGCACGTAAGCCGCGTCCCCGCGGGCTTTGAGGCCGTCGGCATCGGGTTGGCTCAGGATGCCGAACTTCGAGGCCAACTCGATCTCGTCACGTCGGGCGGGGAAGAGTTTCGCGATGAGTTCTTCGTTACTTCCGCCGCCGTAGACGTCCGCTGTATCGATCAGGGTAATTCCGAGGTCGATGGCGTGGTTGAGGGTCGCGAGCGACTCGGCGGGATCAGCGGATCCGTACGTTTCCGCGAGGGCCATGCCTCCGAACCCCTGCACGGATGTGGTGAGCGCGTCGCCTAGGGAAGTGCGGTCGATCATCATGCTTTCTGAGTCTCCTGCTTCTTGAGTGCGCCGGGCGCCTTCCAGTCGGGAAGAGTCCCGTTGAGTTCCCACTGTCCGATCGCTTTGGTGCGCTGGGCGGTGGGGTTGTGGGATGCGATGGTTCGCACGTTACGCCAGTGCCGGTCGAGCGCGAGCGACCGGCTCACCGCGCTCGCTCCGCCAACCTCGAAGAGGCGGGTGAGGACATCCAGAACCAACGAGGGAACGATGTGCTGCAGTCGGTAGACATCGAGTTGTGCCGCGCGCAGCGCATCGGGATCTGCTGTGCCTGCGCGCACTCCATCGAAGGCGGCGTCGAGTGCCCTGGCGCTCGACAGCACGAGCTCGCGTGCGGCGTGAGCTACCCCGCTGAGCTCGCCAACCACGAGCTGCACGAGCGGATCTTCGCGAGGCAGAGTCTCGCCCTCGAAACCTGCCGTCCTCCTCCGACGCCGCACGTAGGCAACCGTGTCATCGACCGCCGCTCGGGCGATTCCTGCGATGACGGCGATGAGCGAGAGTTGGAGGATCGATCCGAGGTAGTGCCAGCGTGCCGCGTCATCCGCTCCCGTGAGCACGTTCTCCTCGTCGACCGGGGCACGGTCGAAGATCGTGGTTCCGCTGCCCGTGAGAGGCTGGCCGATCCCGTCCCAGTCGTCGATGGACTGCACACCGTGGTGGGCGGTAGACACCGTGACTCCGACGCGAACGTCTCCATCAAGAGCCGCGAGGTGAATCCAGTCCGCGTAGATGCTTCCCGTCGTGTAGTACTTCGTTCCGGTGAGGAAGATCTTGTCGCCCTCCCGAACCAGCCGAGTCGTGATGTGAGCTGTCTCCTGGCGCTCGGATTGCGCGTTCCCCACGAAATCGCCCGCTAGAATGCGGGTCACCCAGGCGCTGTCTTGGTCGATTCCGTCGAGAAGCAGGCTCTCGACGAAAGCGAGGTGACCACGATAGGCATGCGCAAGGTTGGAGTCGGCGGTGGCGAGGTCGATGAGTTCCGTGAAGAGTTGCTCGAGGCTGATCCCGCCCCCACCCCATGAGCTCGGCAGCCGTGAGGCTCCGAAACCCAGGGCTTGCAGTTCCTGTATCTGATCGAACAACAGCTCGTGTTCGGTTTCGCGGGAGGCAGCGGTGGCCTTGATGCGGGCGATGAAATCGGACAGGTCGGCCATTAGCGGTGCAGCACCTTTCTCGAGATCCAGTTGCCCACAAGCTGGGCGGACTGCACGAGCACAATCAAGATCACGACGATGACGATCACGACGAACCAGTCGAATCGTTGGTAGCCGTACGTCATCGCGAGGTTACCGAGGCCGCCACCGCCGAGCACACCGGCCACGGCCGTCGCGTCAACGAGCGCCACGAGGATGTAGGTGAGGCCAAGCGTGAGCGGCCCGAGCGCCTCGGGTATCACGATCGTGAACAGGATGCGCCACGGTCGAGCTCCCATAGCGGCTCCCGCTTCGATGGTTCCTGGGTCGACCGCGACGAGATTGGACTCCACGATGCGGGCGATCGCAACACTCGCGGCCACCGTGAGCGCCGGGATTACCGCGACGGGCCCGATGCTCGTGCCGACGAGCAGCCGCGTGAGCGGGATGAGAGACACCGCGAGAATCAAGAACGGAATCGGCCTGATGATGTTAATCACGAAGTTCAAGATGTTAAAAACGAGGCCGTTGTGAAGCAGGTTGCCGGGGCGCGTCGCGTACAGAAGAAGTCCCAGCAGTAGGCCGAGTACCGACGCGAGCAGGAATGAGCCCGTCAGCATGACGAGGGTTTCGCCTATCGCCTTCCCGATGCGGGGGAGAAAAGCATCGAGGTCGATGTCACGCACGGGGCACCTCCGTCACAGTCGTGGCAACACGGAGATCGGCGATCGTCGCGTCGATCTGGGCGTCGGTTCCGATGAGCTCGACCGTGAGGCTGCCGAACAGCTGCCCCTGCAACTCGTTCACGCCGCCATAAACAATCGTGAAGTCCACGCCGTTCGTGCGCGCGGCGCGGGACAGGAACGGATCGGTCGACTCCTGGTTCTCGAGATGCACTTGTACGAGCCTTCCACGGTGGGCCTGGCGAATCCGGGCGATGGTCTCGCTCGGCGGTCGGTGATGGAGCACAGAGGCGACAAACCTTTGGGTCGTGGGGCTCTGTGGGTTGGAGAACACCTCGTAGGCGGTGCCGTAGTCGATGACGGAGCCGTTCTCCATGACCGCGACCTTGTTCGCGATCTTCCTGATGACATCCATTTCGTGCGTCACGAGAAGAATGGTGACCCCGAGTTCGCGATTCACTCGCTGGAGCACGTCGAGAACCTCGCCCGTGGTCTGCGGGTCGAGTGCGCTCGTCGCCTCATCGGAGATCAGGATGTCTGGGCTATTCGCGAGGGCGCGTGCGATTCCGACGCGCTGCTTCTGTCCGCCGGAGAGGCGTGCGGGGTAGGCGAGCGCCTTGTCGGTTAGGCCGACAAAGTCGAGCAGTTCCTCGACCCGGTCAATGATCTTGTCCTTCGGGAGTCCAGCTAGTCGCAGCGGATACGCGATGTTCTTGTAGACGTTGCGTGAGTAGAGCAGGTTGAACTGCTGGAAGATCATCCCGATGCGCTGGCGCGCGATGCTCAGATCCTTTTCTCCCAGTGACGAGATCTCTTGACCATCAACGACGACTCGTCCCGAGGTGGGGCGCTCGAGCGCGTTGACGGTGCGGAGGAGTGTCGACTTTCCTGCGCCGGAGTATCCGACAATGCCGTAGATATCACCGTGATCGACGGTGAGCGAGACGTTCTTCAACGCCTCGAAATTCTTGCCGTTGGTCGTGAAGGTCTTGGAGACGTTCTCGAAGGCGATAGCTGTGCTCATGATTCTCCAGGGCAACCGGCGAGGCCGCGCGGATTAGTCCACGCGGCCTCGCCTGGGTGAGTGTGTTACTGGTTGGCCTTCGCGAGGACCTCAAGGTCAGCCAGCTTCTCGCGAAGCGCCTCGACGGGAACCTTCACGAGGACGCTGTTTCCGAAGCTTTCCTTTTCGAGCGCCGCGGCAACGCGCGGATCGGCGTAGGCCTCTTCGAGCACGGCCCACGCGGGATTGTCGACGTTGTCTGCTCGCGTCGCAACGACGTTCGTGTACGGGAGGTTCTTCTCGTCGAGCGAGTCGTCGAGGTAGAGCGCGTCTTCGGTGCCGATGTTCTGGGACGGATCGAAGTAGCTCGTTCCCACAACCACTCCGCTCAGGCTCGGGTCATCAAACTGCTGAGGAATAGTGGTTGCCGCGATCGGCACGACCTCAATGTGCTTGGGGTTCGAGGTGATGTCGTCGATGGTGGGAAATTCTCCCGCGTCGTCGGACAGCTCGATGAGACCGGCGGCCTGCAGGATGAAGAGCGCGCGTCCACCGTTGGATGGATCGTCCGGGATCGCGATACGAGCGCTATCCGGGAAGTCATCCGTGGAGTCGAGAGTCGCGGAGAAGATTCCCCACTGGGTGATGACCGTCGAGAACACCGGAGTGAGAGTCTCGTCGTTGCTTGCGTTGAAGTTGGACAGGTAGAGGATGTGCTGGAACGCGTTTCCATCGACCGAACCGGCGGCGAGCTCGGTGTTGGGGAGCACCCAGTCGTTGACGTTGACCCACTCGATGGTGAGGTTCTTCTCGGCGGCGACCTCGCTGATCGCGCTCTGGAACTCGCTGTCTTCGCTCACCGCGAGGCGGAGCGAGAGCGGCTTCGACGCATCGGCGCTTTCTCCAGCCTCGGCCGGAGTGCCGGCGCTGTTGAGGGAATTGGCGATGAGTACACCGCCCGTGACGAGCGCTGCGGCTGCAACTATGGCTACACCGGCGATGACTCCAGTGCGGCGCTTCTTCTTGCTGTTGTCGAGAGCCGAGCGAAGTTCGCTCGTGCCCTTCTCTTCGTTTTCGGCCATGGTTGGCTCCTTCGACTCGGTGCCTCGGGACCTGGCGGGATGCCGTCTCCGGGTGCTGTGAGTAAAGGTCTAACGCAGGCTTGTGGCGCCGCGCATGCCTCTCGGTCACGCGACGAAACACCCGCTTAGCGCGAGGTAATTAGCCGAAATCTAGGGAAACAATCGGGCGAACGAACCGCCGAAAAGGTAAGGCGGGACTCGGTCCCTGCGCGCGTTCATGTCCGGTCACTGAGCCTGTCGAAGGGGCATACGCGCTTCGACAAGCTCAGCGACCAAAGGATTTGTCAGCGAACGGTCAGCGCTACTCCCAACGCTTCTTGCGCTCGGGACGCTCGCTGCGCTCATCGCGGCGAGGGCCGCGGTCTTCACGACGGGGACCGCCGCGATCCGGCTTGATCTCAATGAGCTTGCCGCTGATGCGTGTGCTCGCGAGTCGATCGAGTGTTGCGCGCGGAAGATCCGCGGGCAGCTCAACAAGTGAGAAGTCCGGGCGGATGTCGATGTGGCCGAAGTGTTCGCGGCTGAAGCCACCCTCGTTCGCGAGAGCACCAACGATCTGGCGCGGCTCGACGTGGTGGCGCTTGCCGACCTCGATCCGGTAGGTAGAGAGCTTCTGGTCTGGGTTACGCGGACGACGCTCCGGGCGCTCTCCGCGAGCGCCGCGGTCATCTCGAGAGTTACCGTCCGAACGCTCGCGGGGCTCGCGCTCCTGGCGAGCAAACCGAGGATCATCCGCCGACAAGAGCAGGGGAGTGTCTCCCTGCGCGACGATCGCGAGGGCCGCCGCCACATCAGCCTCGACGGCGTCGTGGTGCTCAAGGTAGTGCGCGATGATGTCGCGGTAGCTTTCGAGCTCTTCGGGCTGGGCTAGCGCTGCGGTGATCGCGTCGTCGAATCGGGTAAGGCGCGTGACGTTGACATCCTCGACGCTCGGCATCCGCATTTCCGTCAGCGGCTGCCTCGTTGCCTTCTCGATAGCCGTCAGCAGACGACGTTCGCGCGGCGTGACGAAGCTGATCGCCGCACCGCTGCGGCCGGCGCGTCCCGTGCGGCCAATGCGGTGCACGTATGACTCGGTGTCGATGGGGATGTCGTAGTTGACGACGTGGCTGATGCGGTCGACGTCGAGTCCGCGAGCGGCGACGTCAGTCGCAACGAGGATGTCGAGCTTGCCGGCCTTGAGCTGTTCAACGGTGCGCTCGCGCTGAGCCTGCGGCACATCGCCGCTGATCGCCGTAGCCGAGTATCCGCGCGCCCGCAGCTTCTCGGCGAGTGTCTCGGTCTCGTTTTTGGTGCGCACGAACACGATCATCGCCTCGAAGTTTTCTACTTCGAGGATGCGCGTGAGTGCGTCGATCTTCTGGGGGTACGAGACGATGAGGTAACGCTGGGTCGTGTTGGCCGAGGTGGTCGTCTTGCTCTTGACCGTGATCTCTTCAGGATCGTTCAGATACTTCTGCGAGATCCGTCGGATCTGTGCGGGCATCGTCGCGGAGAACAGAGCGATCTGCTTGTCTGCCGGGGTGTCCGCGAGAATCGTCTCGACATCCTCGGCGAAGCCCATCTTGAGCATCTCGTCGGCTTCATCGAGCACGAGGTACTTGAGTTCGGATAGATCAAGCGTGCCCTTCTCGAGGTGGTCCATGATGCGACCCGGGGTGCCGACGACCACATGAACACCGCGACGAAGCGCGGAGAGCTGCGTGCCGTATCCCTGGCCACCGTAAACGGGAAGCACGTGAACGCCGCGCAGATGAGCGGAATAACGCTCGAAGGCTTCACAGACCTGCAGCGCGAGCTCGCGTGTAGGGGCGAGAACGAGGGCCTGCGGGGTTTTCTGGCTCACATCGAGGCGGGACAGGATGGGCAGCGCGAAGGCGGCGGTCTTGCCGGTTCCGGTCTGGGCTACGCCGAGCACGTCGCGTCCTTCGAGGAGCGACGGGATGGTGGCAGCCTGGATGGCCGAAGGGGTCTCGTAACCGACATCCTTGAGCGCCTTGAGGACGGCGTCGCTCAGGCCAAGATCGGTAAAAGTAAGAGTAGGGGCAGTTTCTGCCTCGGGTGGTGCGGTGGTGTCAGAAGACGTCATAAGTCAACGGTAGCCCCCGCGGGCCTGTCGGCCCCGCTCACCGCGCTCTAAGCGCCGAGCTTATCCACCCAGTAGCGCAGGAATGCCGCCCCAGCTTCGTCGTGGATGAGGTCGCCCTCGACGATCACCCGGTAGGGCTTGTCCGGGATGCCGTCGGCGGGCCGAACGTCCACATGAGCCACGTCGAACCCCTGATCGTGAAGCTCGTCGGCCATCAAGTAGTCGCTCCGTGAGTCGCCGATCGAACGCCACAGGGTGGGCAGCGGGCCACGTGCGCGGAAGTCGTCGAGTGCGCGTCGCGCTCCACGGTTCTTGTCGAGAAGCACCGACTCGATGTCGGTAGAGATGATGGTCGGGTCGACTCGGAAGTCAACGTTGCCCCGTGAGTCAGGAGATACCTCAGAACCGTGGGCAATGCCCAGCCCCATGCTCACCGCGATGTCGTACGCGTCACGATCGAAATCGTGACGGTTCGCTTCGTATTCCTCGGCAGAGATGTCGGTGCGTTGTTCGACCGAGACCATTCCCCGCTTGGTGTCGTCGAAGAACATGACATCGGCGTAGTGCTCGGTCACGAGATCGCGGATCGCGTCGACGAATTCGGCAGGGGGAGCGACACTCGCGTCCACCTCGACCTCGCCGAGCCCGTCGGGGGAGATGGCGGACCAGGTCGCGCCCTTCTCGTAGACACCGAACATGCGGGCACCAGGCACGCGGAGGGCGTCAGCGAGGCCCACCTCCAGCAACGGCGCGATTACTGTGTCGCGGATAAAGGCATCTGACCGCCCGGTGATGAACGCGATGGGCACGCCTGCGGCAGTCAGCGACACGAGATCGCTCAGGATGCTCGGGATCGCGATCGTCCTCGTCACCGGGCTGGCGATCGGCCCGTCCACGTCGAAAAGAAGGCCAACGGGAGGAATGGATGCCGATGAATTACTCACCGGGACATTGTCCCAGTTCGAGACGATGGGTTGTGTGGCCCGGAGCGCGTGCACCATGGTCGACAATCGTTCAATGACTGCTCTTCACGGGATTGACATCGCTGCTGAACTTCGACAGGTCCACACCCACTGGAGTCCGCGAGTTATCGGGCAGGTGAACGATCAGTATGTGAAAGTCGCGAAGCTTCTCGGTGAACTGGTCTGGCACTCTCACGATGCCGAAGACGAGATGTTCCTCGTGCTCTCGGGTCGGCTCCGCATTCAGCTTCCTGAGGGCCAGGAGGTCGTGCTCACCCCGGGGCAGTTTTGTGTGGTCCCCCGAGGCGTGAAGCACAATCCCATTGCGGACGAAGAGGTCGAGATCGTCCTCATCGAGACCGTCACAACCGCGCACACGGGTGACGTCACCGTCGAGGGGACTGTACCGATCGATCGGCAGCTTGGCGATTTCCGCTGAGGAGAGATCACCCTTGCCGTCAATAGCTAGACAGGGGCGCCCCGTTCAGGCGGTTACCGGTTAGCGACCGATCCAGTCGCCGTTCGAGTCTCGCTCGTAGTCGTCGACCTCGGATTCGATGATAGTGAGCGTTCCGTTTTTCATCACGGTGATCTCCACGGACGCGAACGTGTCGATCGTGCCATCGATCTCAATGGGGAAATCGAACTCGTCTGAACTGCCGTCGTCGAGCGGGTCGGACGCGCAGGACTGCACGAACGTCAGGGTCCTGAAATCGTCCGAGATGTACCGGCCGGGTTCTGGGTCGGAGGCGTCCAGCTCATCGGCGGCAGTCACGTCGAGCGCAGGCCATGCCGGGATGGGCTCGTAAGGTGCCTGCGTTAAGTTGGCGACGATCTCTTCCACCTCTGCGGCCGCACCAGGATCACTCGCCACCGCTTCCTCTACGGTTTCGACGCCGAACTCCTGCATCAACGCCGCCTTGAGTTCGTTCTCGCCCTGGGCGGTGTATTCCGCTTTAGTCATCGACGGTGCGCTCAGCGCGTCGAGGCCGTCTTCGCGATAGTCGATAACCAGGTCGACCGCGCAGGACTTGGGCGAGTCCAGTTCGCGCGCATTAGCCGTAACCTCGGTTACCAACAACCCGTCGCCCTCTGAGCCGGCCGCATCGACAAGGGCCGCAGGAATGCGCATCGTCAGCGTTGTCTCGGGGCCGTAAACGGGGGACTGAAACTCGAACGCCTCGGTCACAGGTCCGCCTGTGCTGCCGTTGTCTTCCACGCCGTCACCGGTCGGCCCGGCGGAGCAGCCGGCAAGCAGCAGAGTTGTTGTTGCCGCTAAAGTTGCCGCCGCAAGAATTGTTCTTTGGTTGAAAGCCTTCATGTATGTATCCGCGCCCGGTAACCAGACGCGTTCCCCTTGACTCTCGTGGCGATCTGACGTTCCATCCGGAACGGGCACCGCGCACGATCTTACCGGGGTGGCATGGACAGCTTGGGGTTGAGACGATGGCCTCGACTCGGACACACTGCGATCCTATGATGGTGTCAACTTAGTTGACTTCGTGGCAACACGCGCGCACACTGGCACGAGAGCCGCTCGACGACGAGCCGGGCGCTGCCCCCTGAAAGGAACCGCAATGTCGGAAAACACCCGTCCCCTTACCGGCCGCACCTCAATCGAAGAATGGCTCGCCCATCCCGTCGGCGGGCCTCTTCTCGCCGGCATGCTCGCACAGGGTGGTCAAGATGCCTCGAGCCTCGCTCCGGTGAAGTCGTTCCCGCTCGAGCGCCTCGTCGCTCTGAGCCAGGGAAAGCTGCCGCAAGCGGCGATCGACGGACTTGTGCTGCAAGCCAACGACGGCGTCATGCCAGTCGTCGAAGCGGAGGAAGCATCTGCTTCCAGCGCCTGGGCCGAGCGCATCACACCCGGGCGGTTCGACGGCCAGACGATTATTGTCACTGGCGCGGGTTCCGGCATCGGTCGCGCCACGGCATCCCGAATCGCCCGTGAGGGCGGACGGGTGATCGCGGCCGACATCTCCGAAGCGCGTCTCGCGGAACTTAGCGAAGAACTGCCCGAGTGCGATGTCGTGACCGTCGTCGGTGACATCGCCAAGCCCGAGGGCGTCGCCGCGATCGTCGGCGCCGCGGGGGAGCACGTGCATGGCCTCGCGAACATCGCGGGAATCATGGATGACATGACACCGCTTCACGAGGTCTCTGACGAGGTCTGGGAGCGAGTGTTCTCGGTCAACGTCGACGGCATGTTTAGGCTGACGCGCGCCGTGCTGCCGCTCATGCTTGCCGACGGCTACGGATCCATCGTCAATGTGGCGTCCGAGGCGGGCATCCGCGGCTCGGCAGCGGGACTTGCCTACACCGCGTCGAAGCACGCCGTCGTGGGCATGACCAAGAGCTCGGCCTTCATGTATACGCCTAAGGGCATTCGCGTGAACGCCGTAGCGCCGGGCCCGGTTGCCACAAACATCCAGGCAAGCTTCGCGTCAGAACTCGGTCAGGAGCGCATCGGGTTCGCGATGCAGGTTCTCCCGGGCGTGGCCGAAGCGATTCAGCTTGCGGCATCCATCACGTTCTTGCTGAGCCACGACGGTACCAATGTGAGCGGCGCGATCCTGCCCTCGGACGGTGGTTGGTCCGCTCTCTAACCCTCGCGCGGGGTGATGAGCTCCTGGAGAAGCGCACCGTAACGACGCACAACCGAGTCGTGATCGGCCGCGAGCAGGGTCTCATCACCCACCGCCCACAGGCTATAGAGCAGGCCGCCGACGAGAGCTGCGGCTAAGCGTGCCCGAATCTCGGCGTCAGGTCCGGTCAGGCGGGAACGCAGGGGAGCGACGAAAGACTCCTCGTGCGCCTCTCGCAGGCGAGTGTCCATCGCGTCGGTTCCGCTGGCGCGCAGAAGTGCCAGATATACGCCGCGAACCTGCTCGTCGGTCGTGAGCATCAGATCGATGAAGCGTTCGCCGAGTGTGTCGACAGGTAGATCACGCAGTGCGTTGACCGCGAGATCGAGCTTCATCGTGTCGAGGAAGAGATTCTCTTTCGACCCGAAGTGCCTGATCACGAGAGAAGCATCAATACCGGCGCGGGCGGCGATATCTCGAACAGAGGTGGAGGCGTAGCCCTGTTCCCCGAAAAGTTCGGCAGCGGCAGTCCAGATCGCGTCCTTGGTTGGCGGCCTCTCTGACCGTGTCACGAGGATGCCTGAACCATTTGTTAACTATATTCCGCAGCGATGCAGGGGCTACGGTGAATCGACCGCGGTGAATCTCCGCCGACGCAGAAATGTCAGTCGGTGCTGGCAGTGTTCACGGCGTACACTTTCAAGTCGCGTGGTTGACTCACGCGGCTCTCGTCTTTTCCCATCCCACCCGCGGAGACACCATGCTCGGAAAACTTCTCCTGAGATACCTCAAGCCCTACCGGTGGCTGCTTGTGGGTGTTCTCGCCTTCCAATTCGCCTCGGCGATGGCATCCCTCTACCTGCCGAGTCTCAACGCGAACATCATCGATAAGGGTGTAGTTACGGGAGATACTGGCTACATCTGGGGCACCGGCGTCGTGATGCTCGGTATCTCGCTGGGCCAGATCGCGTGCTCGATCGTCGCCACCTACTTCGCGGCAAAAGCAGCCATGCGAGCAGGCCGCGACATCCGCCGCGACGTCTATATGAAGGTGAGTGGCTTCTCCGAGCGCGAGGTCTCGCAGTTCGGTCCTGGCTCCCTCATTACTCGCAACACCAACGACGTGCAGCAGGTTCAGATGCTCGCGATGATGGGTGCGACGATGCTCGTGTCCGCGCCGTTGCTGGCGATCGGTGGCATCATCATGGCGCTCAGGCAGGATGTCGGTCTCAGCTGGATTCTCGCCGTCGCGATTCCCGTGCTCCTCGTTCTGGTGCTTCTGATCATCAGCCGCATGGTTCCCCTGTTCCGCAGCCTCCAGTCCAAGCTCGACAATGTCAACCGCGTCATGCGCGAGCAGCTCACGGGCATTCGCGTCGTGCGTGCCTTCGTGCGCGAAGACATCGAAGAAGAACGATTCCGTGGGGCGAACACCGACATCATGATTGTGGGCCGCAAGGTCGGCTCGCTCTTCGTGCTGTTGTTTCCGCTCGCCATGCTCATCCTCAACGTCACCGTTGTTGCTGTCATCTGGTTCGGCGGAATTCAGGTCGGCGAGGGGTCGATCGAGATCGGTACGCTCTTTGCCTTCATGGCCTATGTCATGCAGATTCTGTCTGGTGTTCTCATGGCGAGCTTCATGGTCATGATGATTCCGCGAGCAGCCGTCTCGGCCGACCGCATCAGTGAGGTACTCGCGAGCGAATCCACACTCGTGCGCGCGGCGAACCCCAAGACAGAGTTCCCGACCCTGGGCAGCGTGGAGTTCGTGAACGCCACGTTCACCTACCCCGGTGCGGAGAGCCCCGTGCTCGCGGGAGTCAGCTTCAGCGCCGCTCCCGGTGAGACCGTCGCGATCGTGGGATCGACAGGCGCGGGAAAGACCACGCTCGTCTCTCTCATCCCTCGGCTGTTTGACGTCACGGATGGTCAGGTTCTCGTTGGTGGTGTCGACGTGCGCGAAGCGGACCTCGATCACCTATGGACGACGCTGGGGCTCGTGCCGCAGCGACCGTTCCTGTTCACGGGCACCATCGCATCCAATCTTCGCTACGGACGTCAAGAGGCCACGGACGAGGACCTCTGGAAGGCATTGGAGATCGCTCAGGGGCGCGACTTCGTCGAGGAGATGGATGGCCAGCTCGAGGCGCGCATCGCGCAGGGTGGCACAAACGTCTCGGGTGGCCAGCGCCAGCGGCTCGCGATCGCTCGGGCGATCGTGCACCGACCCAGCGTGCTGATCTTTGACGATTCATTCTCGGCACTCGACCTCACGACCGACGCGCGATTGAGGCAGGCCCTCTGGCGAGAGTTGCCGGAGGTGACCAAGATCGTCGTCGCCCAGCGCGTGTCGACGATCGTCGAAGCCGATCGCATCGTTGTTCTGGATGACGGCCAGCTCGTCGGTCTGGGCACTCACGAAGAGCTGCTCGTGACCTGCGAGACCTACCGTCAGATTGTTGAATCACAGCTCTCCGTGGAGGCACAGGCATGACCGCGACAGGCGAAGACATCCTCACCGAGGAAGAGCGTCTCGAACTAGAGCTCGCCGAGAAGGCGAGACAAGATGGCGGCGGCTGGGACAGCGTCGCTCCAGGCAAGGCAGCTAACTTCCGGCAGAGCTTTGGTCGCATGATCGGGCTGCTCAAGCCTGCGGCTGTGCCGTTCATCGGCGCCTCGCTCCTCGGAACGATCGGGGTTCTGCTCAATGTGCTCGCCCCGCGCGTGCTGGGCGATGCGACAAACATTATTGCCACGGGCGTTTTCAATCCCGCGGTCGGCATTGATTTTGTTGCGCTCAGCCGCACCATCATCCTTGTCCTGATGCTCTACATCGCGGCGTCGGTGCTCAACTGGATCCAGGGCTTCGTGATCAACGTCATCATGGTGCGCGCGATGTGGCGGCTTCGCGAGCAGGTCGAGGCCAAGATCAACCGCATGCCGCTCAGCTACTTCGACAAGGTGCAGCGCGGTGAGCTCATCTCCCGCGTGACCAACGACATCGACAACATCACCCAGACGATGCAGCAGTCCCTGTCGACCGTGGTGACGTCGGTTCTTACGGTCATCGGCGTGCTCGTCATGATGGTTCTCACCTCCTGGCAGCTCACGATCGTCGCTCTCATCACGTTGCCCCTCATGGGCGTGATCTTCGGTGTTATCGGACCTCGTTCTCAGAAGGCCTTCGGCATCCAGTGGCGCAAGGTCGGGCGTCTCAACGCTCGCGTCGAGGAGTCGTTCTCGGGTCACGCACTCGTCAAGGTCTTCGGTCGCGAGAAAGACGCTGTGGAGAAGTTCGAGGCAGAGAACGAAGAGCTTTACCAGGCTGCGTTCAAGGCCCAGTTCCTCTCCGGCATCATCATGCCCGCCATGATGTTCATCGGAAATCTCAGCTACGTGGGAATCGCCGTGCTCGGTGGACTCATGGTCGCGAGCGGTCAACTCCGACTCGGAGACGTGCAGGCCTTCATCCAGTACTCGCAGCAGTTCACGCAGCCGCTCTCCGAACTCGGAGGCATGGCGGCCGTCATCCAGTCGGGCACGGCTTCCGCCGAGCGTGTTTTCGAGCTCCTGGATGCCGAGGAGCAGGAAGCCGACGCCAAGGACGCGCCGAAGCCGGTCAAGGGGAACGGGGTTATCGAGTTCGAGAACGTGCAGTTCGCGTACACGCCCGACCGCCCTCTCATCCGGAACCTGAGTTTCAGGGTCGAGCCAGGGCAGACTGTCGCGATCGTCGGGCCGACCGGCGCGGGAAAGACGACCCTCGTCAACCTCATCATGCGGTTCTACGAGCTCGACGGCGGGCGCATTCTGCTGGATGGCCAGAGCATCGCCGACCTGCGCCGCGACGACGTTCGATCGCGCACGGGTATGGTGTTGCAGGATCCGTGGCTGTTTGCTGGGTCGATCCGCGACAACATCCGTTACGGGCGCCAGTCGGCAACGGACGACGAGGTCATTGAGGCGGCGAAGGCCACCTATGTTGATCGTTTCGTGCACTCGCTACCTGAGGGTTATGACACCGTGCTCGACGAGGATGCGTCGAACGTCTCCGCGGGCGAGAAGCAGCTCATCACGATTGCTCGGGCGTTCGTCGCGCAGCCGTCCGTGCTCATCCTCGACGAGGCAACGAGCTCTGTCGACACTCGAACCGAGCTCCTGCTGCAGCAGGCCATGGCCGCGCTGCGCAACGGACGCACCTCGTTCGTCATCGCTCACCGCTTGTCGACCATCCGCGACGCCGATCTCATCCTCGTGATGGAGCACGGCGACATCGTGGAGCAGGGCACGCACGAGCAGCTCATCGAGAAGAAGGGCGCGTACTTCCGCCTCTACAACTCGCAGTTCGAGTCGTCGAGCGATCCTGACGGAGAACTTGTCGAGCTCACCGAGGCGTCGAGCGTGGTGAGCGAGTCCACACCCGAGTAGCTCGCTGGCCCGCGCCGTGTGCGGGCCAGCGCGGCTCGAATCCGGCGAATGCGCGTGAGCGATGGCGCAGAATTGACTGGTGAGTGAACCGCGTCGTGCCCCTGCCCAAACCGTTCTGATCGTTGAGTCGGTCGAGAACCTGAGTCCACACATGATTCGCGTGGTTGCCGGCGGTGAGGGCTTCGCATCGTTCACCAGCAACGAGTTTTCTGACCGTTACGCGAAATTGTTTTTCGCCCCCTCCGGATCGTCTCTGGTTCCCCCGTTCGATCTCGCGGAGATTCGCGCGACGCTTCCACAGGATCAGTGGCCCGTCGTTCGTACATACACGCTGAGATGGGTGGATATTCATACTCAGCGCCTCGCGATCGACTTCGTGGTTCACGGCGACGAGGGCGTCGCGGGACCGTGGGCCGCGTCGGCTCGGCCCGGAGATCTTCTTGTTCTTTCGGGCCCCGGCGGTGGGTACGCCCCGGATCCCAATGCCGACTGGCACTTGTTCATCGGGGATGAGTCGGCACTTCCCGCGATCGCTGCAGGTCTCGAAGCACTCGATCCGGCAGCGACCGGGCTCGCGATCATCGAGGTCTCGGACGCGGACGGGATTCAGCAGGTCACTGCTCCCGCGGGAATCACGCTCCGCTGGATCATCACGGGGGAGCAGACTCTCTCCGGTGCTCTGGTCGAATCGCCCTGGCCCGCGGGCGAACCTCACGTGTTCGCCCACGGAGAGCGAGAGGCCATGAAAGAACTGCGAGCTGTCTTCTCCGAACGCGGAGTCGACCGTGCTCGACTGTCGCTGTCGGGATACTGGGCGCGCGGGCGCACCGAAGATCGTTTCCAGGCAGAGAAGCGCGAGCCGATCGGCCGCATTCTCGACTAGAAGCAGCGCCCACGTCTAACCCCGAATGGGGGAGAGGGCAGGCCTGCCTATAGTCTGGAGAAACCCTCACCGTCGAAAGGCAGTCATGCTTCCGTTCACCCCAGATTTGTTGACGAGCATCATCATTTGGGCGGTGGTGATCATCGTGGTCGTCGTCGCCGTCGCGATGATTCTCGGTGGCATCAAAGTTGCCAAGCCCGACGAGGCGATCATCGTCACGTCTCGCCAGAAGGCCCTCAAGAAGGGTGAGGCTGAGACCGAGAACGCCGGTCAGAAGGTCGTCTTCGGATCCCGGGTGTTCGTCAAGCCCGTCATCGAGGCGTACTTCAAGCTCAGCCTTCGCAGCCGTCAGCTCAACGTGCAGGCAACCGCCCAGACTCGGGATGCGATCACCATTCGCGTAAACGCCGTTGCCGTCGTGAAGGTGGGCGGGTCCGAGTCCATGGTTCGCGCAGCCGCTCAGCGATTCCTCAACCAGCAGGACCAGATCGAAACGTCGACCGAGGAGGTCTTGAGCGGCTCGGTTCGATCGATCGTGGGCCAGCTCACCGTCACCGAGATCATTACGAACCGTTCGGCGTTGCAGGGCCAGGTTCTTGAAGCGGTTCGCGAGTCACTCGACGTTCAGGGCCTCACGATCGACACGCTCCAGATCAAGGAGATCGACGACGACAACGGTTACATCAAGGACCTCGGTCGTGCCGAAGCTGCCCGCGTCAAGCAGGTCGCAGAGATCGCCGAGTCCGTGTCGCGGCAGGCATCCGAGGAAGCTCGTATTGCTGCCGACCAGGCGGTTGCCGAATCCCAGCGCACACTCGACCTGCGTAACGCGGAGATTCAGAAGGAGACCGACAAGGCTCGCTCGGAAGCGGCAGCGGCAGCACCTCTCGCCGAGGCCATCGCGCAGCAGGAAGTCGTGTCGCAGCAGGAGATCACGGCGGGTAAGCGCGTGGGGCTTCGCAAGCAGGAACTCGACGCGGAGATTCGGGCGGTAGCGGATGCCGAGTCCTACTCCGTTCAGAAGAAGGCGGAAGCCGATGCAGCCGCGTTCGTGGCCGCCGCCAACGCCGATCGTGATGCTCGCCGCAGTGCGGCCGAGGCTATCGAGGCCGAGGGTATCGCCGAGCGCAACCGTCGCCGCAGCGCAGCTGAGGCTATCGAAGCCGAAGGTATTGCTGAGAAGCTTCGTCGTATCGCTGCGGCAGAAGCACTCCAGGCCGAGGGTGAGGCCGAAGCCGTCTCGATCCGCGTGCGTGGTCAGGCAGAGGCTGAGGCCACGCGCCTCAAGGCCGAGGCAATCGAGGAGCGCGCGGAAGACCTGCTGCGTCAGCAGATCATTGGTCAGCTGCCCGAGATTGTTCGCGCTGCATCCGAGCCGCTTTCCGCTATCGGCAACATGACCGTGATTTCTTCCGATGGATCGGGCACCGGGCAGGTCGGACAGAACGTTGCCACTCAGCTCACCACCGTGACGCAGATCATCAAGGATCTTGTTGGCGTCGATATCTCCGAACTGATCACGGGCCGGGTCACCGGCCAAGCGATCGGCGAGGGCATCGGCGAGCACGCCGAGGCGAGCGCCGCGAAGAAGCGTGCGGCGAAGGCCGCGGCTCCCGTGATCCCACCGGTCACTGGCGCGTAACTCAAGCATCTAGCCCGCCTCGACCCGCCTACAGCTGGTCGAGGCGGGCTTACGCTGTCGAGAGGCGGGCATACGTTGGTGAGGCGGGCTTACCCTGGTTGAGCTCGTCGAGACCTAATCCCGCCCGAGTAACTTCTCGATTTCGCGACGCTCGCGCTTGGTCGGTCGCCCGGCGCCGCGGTCGCGCCTCGGGGCGAGCGCAACTTCCTCGGGGGTGGGCAGCGGGGGACTGTTGTCGATATAGCTCTCCGCCGCGGTCACCGCAGATACTCGCTTCACGAGCGTCGTGCGCACCTCGAGCACGCGGTCGAATCCGGAGATCCTGATCCGTACTTCGTCTCCCGTCCGCACCGGCTGGGCGGCCTTGGCCCGATCACCGTTGACCTTGACGTGGCCAGCGCGGCAGGCGGCAGTCGCGGCAGATCGGGTCTTGAAGATTCGAACTGACCAGAGCCAGGCATCCACTCGGGCGACCTCGACGGCCACTAATACCAGCCCTCTAACTCGGAGTGATCCCAGGCTCCGCACGGCGAGCCATACCGTCCCGAGATGTAGTACAGCCCCCACATCACCTGGGTCTGGTAGTTCGTGCGCCAGTCGGCGGCGTAGTCGCCCATCTTGCTGCCGGGCAGAGACTGCGGGATGCCGTACGCGCCACTCGAGGGGTTGTAGGCGTTAGTGCGCCAGCCGGATTCGCGGTTCCAGAGCAGCAGCAGGCAGTAGTGCTGGTCGGGACCCCATCCCATCGCGGAGGCCTGACCGTAAGCGAATGATTGTGCGGCCGCTGCGTCATTGACCTCGTTGCCGGGCACGGTAAACCCACCGGGGTCGCTGGGTGGTTCCGGATCCTCCGAGGAGCCGGAGTCGTCGGGATCGCTAGATCCACCCGGATCTCCCGTGCCATCGGGTGTTCCAGTGCCACCGTCACCAGACGTTTCCGTGCCGCCCGAGTCACCCGTTCCACCCGGACCTCCAGAGTCGCCTCCGGATTGGTCGGTTTGCCCGATTCGGTATTGCTGTTCGAGTTCTATGGTCGTGTTTTTGAGGCTAGCGAGCTGCGCGTAGAGAGTCGACAGTCGCTGCTGTTGTTCGCCGACTGCGGCGTCGGCAGCAGCCGAGGAAGACTGCGCTGCGGCGAGGGCGGTCTGAGCTGTTGCAGCCAGACGCTCCGTTTCTTTCCGGGCAATCTCTGCCTGCTCAGAAAGTGAAGTAGACAGATTGACGTCTTTTTGCGCTTGGTCGAGTGCCTTGTCCACCTGGGAGCCCAGACGGTCGAGTGTGCCGAGCTGGTTCAGGAGCTGACTCGACTCATCCTCGCCGATGAGAAGAAGTCTTCCCGTGAGATCGGTTCCGCCTGAGCGGTAGAGGGCCGCCGCGATGTGAGCGGCCGTCGCCGCGGATTCCTCTGCGTCTTCCGAGGCCAGCGCCGCACTCGTGGCTAGGGCTGAGGCGTTACGTGTCGCCCGATCGAAAGCCGCTTGAGCGACGTTCGACTCCGCCTGTCGAGCGACAGCGGTATCTCCGAGCTCTGCCGCTTGAGCCTGAAGTCCGTCGAGCGCCGTGTTGACGGCAGAAATCGTTGTCGCGGTTGCGGCCTCGTTTCCGCGAGCGGCTTCGATATCTTCCCAGCTGGGATAGGCATCCTGCGCAGCTGCCGCGGGGGTAATAAATCCGCCGCTCAGTACAAGCGCGAGGGCAGCAATCATCGCGCCCGAACGCACCGCTTTGACACCCATGCTGTCAAGGGTAGGGGCTGTTGTGACGAATGTGAACTGTTGTGATGGATGTGACTACTGTGACTACGCACTCGCGAGTTCGGTTTTCCACCGAACCAGGTCCCTCACGGTGCGGCTCGAGTCGGTAGAAAGAGTGCTCATCGCATCTTCCGGCACGTAGAAATTCACGGCGAGAAAACCCCTCACTCGCTCCGAGGGGTCGTTGACGAGCGATCGCAACACGTCGCACGGCGTCGACTCGTTCCGCGCAACGCAGGCACGGACGCCCTCATCGGGATCGCAGGCGAGCACAACAAAGAGGTCCTCAGGGGTGTTGTAGCTGCTAGCCACACTCTCCCGAATTTTCGGATTGGTGTCGGACGCGAGAAGCCTGAGGCGTCGAATCTTGCTTTCTGTCACTTCGGGGGCCGGATGCAGCGCTGCCGCCTCTTCGGCGGTGAGCATTGCTGGAGCCATCCGTGCCATCTGCTGGCGCTGGGCGGGGGTGTTGAAGCGAATGCACGACATGTCTCCACGCTAACAACGACTGCGGGGACAGTCGCCACGACACGACTACATGGCGACTGGTTGCTGAGCAGCTCGCCGCGGCGGCCACGGAATGATCGACGAGGTCTCGGCCTGGTACTCCGCGTACTCGGGATATTTTCCGCGCGTGATGCTCTCCGTGAATATGGTCGATCCGACAAACAGCAACGTCAGCAGCACAGCTCCGAGAACCGTCCACTGCACGAGGGAGCCAGCAGCGATCGCCCCGAACAGGAACAGCGTCCACCACTGGGCCTGCTCGAAAAAGAAGTTGGGGTGACGTGAGAAGCGCCACAATCCGGTTGTGACAAAACGTGGTCTGAAGCTGGGACCACCCGCCTTCTTAAGCGCGTGGAAATTCCACTGCTGCTGATCGGCGATGGTTTCTCCGATCAGGAAGGCGAGGAAGAGCCCGGCGACGGCGACATCAGCAAGCCCTAGGGGAGTGGCGCGGTGCTGGTAGGCCGTGAGGGAGGGCAGGGTGATGAGCACGAGAATGGCGTTCTGATAGATCACGATGAAGAACAGGTTGAAGAGTTCGAATTGCCATCGCTTCATTCGGGCTCGCAAGATGGGCCACCGGTAATCCTCGGTTCCCGTGTATCCCCCCTTCCTCGCGAAGTTGAACGTGAGGCGGGCGCCCCAGAGGGTGACGAGGATGGCCATGAGCGTGAGCCGGGGATCCGCAAGGCCCGCGCTGACGGCGAATACCCACACATAGATCACGGGCACGATCGACCAGAGTCGATCGACCCAGGAGTGGTCGTGCGTGACGAGAGACGCGACCCAGACGAAGGCGCAGACGACCCCGGCAATGATGAGGACAAGGACGAGCGGATCCATTCCCGCATCCTATTGCTGCGCCTCTCGCCAGCTCTAGCGCAGTTCTTCTCGAATCGTGACGTCAGATCGGGGTTTTTCTCGTGACTCTCGCGCCGCGGCGGCTCGTCAATCCGTTACGCTGGGATGTCAGGGAGGGTAGTGAATGACTGATTCATATAACCCGGGTGCGAACGAAGCGTCCGGAGCGAGTGCGGTGTCAGAGCCGCAGTCTGAGAGCCACCCCATGACCGACACAACGGCGCACTACGGTGATGAGTTCGCCAACCAAATGGCCGCTCTGGGCGGTGACGTTTCCGATGAGGAAGTCGACGCAATTGCGGCTCTTCCTTCCGGGTCTGCGCTGCTCGTTGTGCGTCGCGGTCCCAATGCTGGAGCCCGATTCCTGCTCGATGCCGATCTGACCACTGTCGGTCGTCATCCCGAGGCAGACATTTTCTTGGACGACGTCACGGTGTCTCGTCGCCACGTTGAGTTCCTTCGCCACGGAACGGCTTTTGAGGTCAAGGACCTCGGTTCCCTCAACGGCACTTACTTCGACGGCGTCCGCATCGAGACCGCTCTTCTGAGCGATGGTGCTGAGGTGCAGGTCGGCAAGTACCGCCTCACGTTCTATGCGTCGCGACAGGATCTCACGCACCTGGCCGGCAGGTAGTGGCGCGCAGCGCGGCCCAGGCGAGATCGTCTGGGGGATCACCCCTCCTCAGCATCGGCCAGGTTCTGGCCAAGCTGAACCCAGATTTTCCTGACCTGACTCCATCGAAACTACGGTTTCTCGAGGAGCGCCAGCTGGTTTCGCCAGCGCGAACAGAGTCGGGCTACCGCAAGTTCTCGTCTGCCGATCTGGAGCGCCTGCGCTTCGTGCTCACGATGCAGCGGGACCACTACCTTCCTCTCAAAGTCATTCGCGGCTACCTCGCGGAACTGGATGCCGGTCGCAGTCCTGAACTTCCTGGCGGGGCGTCTGCCGCGCCGTCGATGCTCTCGGGGGAGCGCCGGTACACGAGGGACGAGCTCATCCGTGAGGCTGGTGCCAACGCGATGCTCCTGGGCGACGCAGTATCGGCATCCCTCATCGTTCCCGCGGATCTCTTCGGTGATGACTCTGTCGCCGTCTTGAAGTCGCTTGTAGAACTACAGCGCTCGGGTATCGAGCCGAGGCACCTTCGCGGCTTCCGCGCTGCTGCCGAGCGCGAACTGGGGCTCATCGAAAGTGCGCTTATGCCGGTCGCGCGTCGCAAGGATGCCACGAGCCGCGCTCGGGCTGCCGAGATGGCTCGCGAGATCGCTGGACAGCTCGAGATTGTTCGCAGCAGTCTTATCCGATCCGCCCTCACGCGGCTCGATTCGTAGTACCGTCAAATAGTCGGTTCGACACGCCCGGCGAATGCCGTTGCACTGGCCATGGAGTGAGTACCGTGGGGAGCGCTAAACATTAAGTGTCAACTTCAAGATGAATGTTAGGAATGGCCATGAGTGAACTCAGCCGTAGCGAGGATGCACGCTACGACGGCCTTCTTTTCACGGACGGCATGGCCGACCTGGATGACGACTCCGGCTACCGTGGTGCGGTCGCTGCTCGTGCTGCGGGCATTAGCTACCGCCAGCTGGACTACTGGGCACGCACGCAGCTCGTCGAGCCCACCGTTCGCGGTGCTGCCGGCTCCGGTTCGCAGCGCCTCTATGGCTTCCGCGACATTCTCGTTCTCAAGCTCGTCAAGCGACTTCTCGACACCGGAATCTCTCTTCAGCAGATTCGTATCGCGGTGAACCAGCTTCGTGAGTCGGGGATTAACGATCTCGCCCAGACCACTCTCATGAGTGACGGAGCGAGTGTGTACCTGTGCACGTCAAACGACGAGGTCATCGACCTCGTGAGCCGCGGCCAGGGTGTCTTTGGTATCGCGGTCGGCAAGGTTCTTCGCGAGGTCGAGCACGACCTCGTCGAGCTCGACTCGGTCGCTGCGGCAGACCCCATGGACGAGCTCGCCAAGCGTCGGGCGTCGAAGGCTTCCTAGCGTTCCGCTTCTCCCCGCTTCCGTTGGTTGAGTAGCGCCCTCTAGGGCCTGGGCCCACGGCTGCGCAGTCAGCCGGGCGGCGAAGCCGTCTGGATGCGGCACAGCTGGGGAGCGAAACCGGGAGTGCGCTGCTGTTTCGATCTGGCTTGCTGCGCTGCCGGGGGGTTTCGATACAGGCACTAGAGCGCCTCACTCAACCACCGAGATAGCCAGAACCAGAGGCTACAGAGGCTCGTTCGCGAAGTCGCCGATACGCGCCGTGCGCATGACGCGCTCGAGAAGCTGATCGAAGTTGCGTGCCATCTCTTGCGCGCTCTCGCCCGGCCACACGTGCAGCGGCTTTGCCGCGCCCTGGGCTTGCTGAAGAGACGTGCGCTCCGGCAGTTGCGGGCTCAGCACAAGCGGACCAAACATGTCGCGCAGTTCCTTGATGCGGAACTGGTGCTCAAGCGACTGCGAACGCAGCCGGTTGACGATGATGCCGAGAGGCTGGAGACGAGGGGAGAGACCACGACGGATCTCCTCGATAGCGCGAAGCGCGCGGTCGGCCGCCGCAACGGAGAACAGACCGGGCTCGGTGACGATCGTTACGCGGTCGCTTGCTGCCCACGCCGTGCGGGTGAGTGCGTTGAGCGAGGGGGCGCAGTCGATGAGAACGAGGTCATAGTCAGCCTCGACGTTCGCGAGCGCTTCCTCGAGCTTCCAAATGTCACGGATGCTCGGGTGCGGGCCGTCGAAGTTGATGGCCGAGGGGGAGCCGATAAGAACGTCGATCTTGCCCGGGCGACCCTTAGTCCACCCGCTGGAGGCGATAGCCGCGCGGACAATCTTTTCCTTGGGAGAGGCCAGAACATCGGCAACGTTGAGGTGACCGGCGACATCAATGTCCATTCCGGTCGAGACATCGGATTGCGGATCGAGATCAACAACAAGGGTGCGAAGACCGCGAGCGAAAGCGGCAGAGGCGAGGCCAAGGGTGACGGTGGTCTTTCCTACGCCCCCCTTGAGGGAGCTGACGCTGAGTACATGCACGAGTAACGACGATACCTTCACTACTGTTAAAGAACCTAAATGATGGGCCGTTCTCGTTGGTCCGCAAGGTGAATTGACAGCCTGGGTTCGCCCTAGGCTTGTGGAACACGTCGAAAGGCTCCTTTTGTTCAAGAAGATTCTCGTTGCCAACAGAGGCGAAATCGCCATCCGTGCTTTCCGTGCCGCTTTCGAGCTTGGTGCCAAAACCGTGGCGGTGTTCCCCTACGAGGATCGCAATTCGATGCACCGGCTCAAGGCGGACGAGGCGTATCAGATCGGTGAGAAGGGTCACCCGGTCAGGGCGTACCTCGATGTGAACGAGATCATTCGTGTCGCGGTCGAGTGCGGAGCGGACGCGATCTACCCGGGCTATGGATTCCTCTCAGAGAACCCGGACCTCGCGCAGGCGGCCGCCGCCGCGGGCATCACGTTCATCGGACCCCCGACCAAGGTGCTCGAGATGGCCGGCAACAAGGTCACCGCGAAGGAACACGCGATTGCCGCTGGTGTTCCCGTGCTCAAGTCGACTCCAGCCAGTCGCGATATCGAGGAACTCCTCGCGGGTACGGATGAGATCGGCTTCCCTATCTTCGCCAAGGCCGTCGCCGGTGGTGGTGGACGCGGCATGCGCCGCGTCAACACCAAGGAAGAACTGCGCCCAGCACTCGAAGAGGCCATGCGCGAGGCGGATAGCGCCTTCGGCGACCCGACGATGTTCCTCGAGCAGGCCGTCGTCCGCCCGCGCCACATCGAGGTGCAGATCCTTGCCGACTCGCACGGCGAGACGGTGCACCTGTTCGAGCGCGACTGCTCGGTGCAGCGTCGGCACCAGAAGGTCATCGAGATCGCTCCCGCCCCGAACCTCGACGAAGACATTCGGCAGGCCATGTATCGGGATGCGATCGCCTTCGCCAAGTCGATTGACTACGTCAACGCCGGCACGGTTGAGTTCCTTCTCGATACCGCGGGGGAGCGCAAGGGACAGCACGTCTTCATCGAGATGAACCCGCGCATCCAGGTCGAGCACACCGTGACCGAGGAAGTCACGGATGTTGACCTCGTGCAGTCCCAGATGCGCATCGCGTTCGGCCAGAGCCTGAAGGAGCTGGGGCTCACTCAAGACAAGCTGCACCTGCGCGGTGCCGCGCTCCAGTGCCGCATCACGACCGAAGACCCCGCATCCGGTTTCCGTCCAGACACGGGCAAGATCACGACATACCGCTCACCCGGTGGCGCCGGTATCCGTCTCGATGGTGGAACCGTAGCCGCGGGCGCGCAGGTGTCCCCGCACTTCGACTCGATGCTCGTGAAGATGACCTGCCGCGGTCGCGATTTCTCCGCTGCCGTGACGCGCGCCAAGCGCGGCCTTGCCGAGTTCCGTCTGCGCGGTGTCACCACAAACATCCCGTTCCTGCAGGCCGTTCTCGACGACCCCGACTTCGCCGCAGGAGACATCGCCACCGACTTCATCGAGCAGCGACCGTGGCTCGTCACTGGGCGCGAGTCCAAGGACCGCGGCACCAAGGTGGTCAACTGGCTCGCCGAGGTTACGGTTAACCAGCCCAACGGAGCCGGCCTGGGACTGTCCGAGCCGAGCCTCAAGCTTCCGAAGGTCGACCTCACCCAGCCCGCTCCCGATGGATCCCGTCAGCGACTCCTCGAGCTCGGCCCTGAGGGGTTCTCCAAGGCCCTGCGCGAGCAGAAGGCGCTGGCTGTCACGGAAACCACGTTCCGCGATGCGCACCAGTCGCTTCTCGCGACCCGAGTGCGCACGCGCGACCTCGTCGCCGTGCTGCCACACGTCGCCAGGCTCACGCCGCAACTGCTCTCGGTTGAGGCATGGGGCGGTGCTACCTACGACGTTGCTCTCCGCTTCCTGAGCGAGGACCCGTGGGAGCGCCTCTCGACGATGCGCGAGGCTCTGCCTAACGTGGCCATCCAGATGCTCCTTCGCGGCCGCAACACCGTCGGGTACACGCCGTACCCGACAGCGGTGACGGATGCCTTCGTGCGCGAAGCGTCCGACAGCGGAGTCGACATATTCCGCATCTTCGACGCACTCAATGATGTGTCCCAGATGCGCCCGGCAATTGACGCCGTTCTTGCCACGGGCAAGTCGGTCGCAGAGGTTGCGGTCTGCTACACGGGCGATCTGCTCGACCCCGACGAAAAGCTCTACACCCTTGACTATTACTTGGCGCTAGCGGAGCAGATCGTGGATGCCGGAGCTCACGTTCTCGCGATCAAGGACATGGCGGGCCTCCTGCGGGCGGAAGCCGCGTTCGACCTCGTCACGGCTCTACGCGACCGCTTCGACCTTCCCGTGCACGTTCACACTCACGACACGGCAGGCGGGCAGCTAGCTACTCTGCTGGCCGCATCCCGTGCCGGTGCCGACGCGGTGGATGTCGCGAGCGCACCGATGGCGGGAACGACGAGCCAGCCGTCGGCATCCGCGCTCGTCGCCGCTCTCGCTCACACCGATCGCGACACGGGTCTGTCCCTGCAGGCGATTTCCGACCTCGAGCCCTACTGGGAAGCCGTGCGTCACGTCTACCACCCCTTCGAGTCCGGTCTGCCCGGCCCGACGGGTCGCGTGTACAAGCACGAGATTCCCGGCGGCCAGCTGTCCAATCTGCGTCAGCAGGCGATCGCGCTCGGTCTTGGCGACCAGTTCGAGAAGGTCGAAGACTGGTACGCGGCGGCGAACCGCATCCTCGGGCGTCCGCCCAAGGTCACTCCGTCGTCGAAGGTTGTCGGTGACCTAGCGCTCGCGCTTGCAGCGGCCAACGCCGATCCCGATGACTTCGAGGCCAACCCGGAAAAATACGACATTCCCGACTCCGTTGTGGGCTTCATGGCCGGCGAGCTCGGTGAGTTGCCGGGCGGGTGGCCAGAACCCTTCCGCACCAAGGTGCTCAAGGGCCGCAACGTCAAGATCGGCGTCGAGCCGATCAGCGACGAAGACCAGACCGCGCTCGACGGTGACTCGACGGTGCGTCGGGCGACCCTCAACAAGCTGCTGTTCGCTGGACCCACGAAGATCTTCGAACAGGGCCGTGAGACCTACGGCGACCTCTCCAAGCTCGACACCATCGGCTACCTCTACGGGTTGCGTCAGGGTGACGAGCACGTCGTAGAGATCGAAAAGGGCGTGAGCCTCTATGTCGGTCTCGAGGCGATCGGTGAAGCCGACGACAAGGGCATCCGCACGGTCATGGCCACCCTCAATGGTCAGCTCCGCCCGGTGTTTGTGCGCGACCTCAGCATCACGGTTGACACGAAGGCGGCCGAGAAGGCCGACGCCTCCAACTCCGGCCACGTCGCAGCCCCTTTCTCGGGTGTTGTCACTCTCCAGGTGGAGGATGGACAGAAGGTCGAGGCCGGACAGAGCGTCGCATCCATCGAGGCCATGAAGATGGAAGCAGCGATCACCGCGACGGTTTCGGGAACGGTGCAGAGGCTGGCCATTCCGAAGACTCAGCAGGTGGATGCCGGCGACCTTCTCGTGGTGATCACACCGGGCGAATAGCCCGAGGAGGCAGCGGGGACCGCAGTCGCGGTACACTGTGCTGTTTGTCATTAGAGGAGAACACATCAGTGAACAGCGCGCGCAAGGATTCCGGCGAGGAACCGTGGGGTCAGCTCGACTCCGAGGATGAGCAGACCCAGAGCGTGACGTTCACGGTTTCGCTGCCGGTAACAGTTCACGAAACGCCGGACGACGAGAAGGCTGTCGCTATCGACGAAGTGGCGATCGACCACACCTACCTCGACTCGGCAGACCTCGGCACCCGGTCGATTCCGCTCGTCGCCAAAGACGTGCTGACCGTGCCGGATGTGCCCGTTGACACCGGCCCCGTCATCCCCGCGCTGCCCAAGTCTGACCAGTACTCGAAGAAGGAGCGGGCCCGCGGCGATCACATCTCCGCCACGCCAGAACCCGCTTCGGCACTCACCGCCGAGCGTCTCATCGACGCCAAGGCCGGCCGCAGCTCACGTGCCCCAGAAGGCTTCTTCCAGTCGCTGCTCTACAAGTCCACTTTCGGACTCGTCAACGTCGGTGACTCGAAGGCCGCGCGGGCTCGCAAAGCGGTGGATGCGCGCATCGAGAAGCACTTCGATGGCGGCACCCGGTTCGTTCCCGTGCTCACCCGTAAGGGCGGCGTCGGCAAGACGACCATCGCGAGCCTCCTCGGCATGGCGTTGGCGGATGTTCGCGAAGACCGGGTCATCGCGATTGATGCCAATCCCGACCGTGGAACTCTCGCCGAGCGAGTCTCCACGGCGACCAACTACACCGTGCGGGATGTCGTTCTGCGCGCTCCCGAGATCACCACGTTCAACGAGTTCCAGACGCTCGTTGCTCGTGACGAGACGAGGCTAGACATCCTGGCTTCCGACACCGATCCTTCGGTCTCGCAGGCATTTGACGAGAACGACTACAACGTCGTGGCCGACATGGCCGAGCGGTTCTACTCGATCGCGATCACCGACTGCGGCACCGGAATCGTTCACTCCGTCATGCGCGCGACACTCCAGCGCGCGGATTCGATCGTCATCGTCTCGGGAGGAAGCGTCGATGAAGCGCGCCTGGCATCCGAGACCCTCACGTGGCTCGAATCGAACGGCTACGGAGATCTCGTGGCTAACGCCGTCGTCGCGATCAACACGGCCACCCAGGGCACGAACCTCGTCAACCTCGACGAGATCGAGGCGCACTTCCAGTCGCGCGTGCGCGAGACCGTTCTCGTGCCGTACGACCCGTCGCTCGCGACTGGCTCTACGATCCGCTTCGCCGACCTGAAACCCCTCACGAAGACTGCTGCGCGCGAGCTTGCCGCGACCGTTGCAGACGGGCTTCCCGTGCGCCGGGAAGGAGACTGATCCATGGCAGAACGCGCTATTCGTCTCTTTGGGGACCCGGTCCTGCGCTCTGTATGCGACCCCGTCGTATTGGGGGAGCCGCGAGTGACGTCGCTCATCGAGGATCTCGTCGAGGGTGTGACCCTGCCGGGTCGGGCAGGGCTTGCCGCCAACCAGATCGGTGTCGGACTCAGAGCATTCAGCTACAACATCGATGGCGACATCGGCTACGTGATTAACCCCGTACTTGCTGAGGTGTCGGGGGAGCCCGAGCTCGTCGACGAGGGATGCCTGTCGGTTCCCGGATTCTTTTTCCCGCGACTGCGCTACCCCTTCGCGCGGGTAACGGGCGTCGACCTCGACGGCAACTCAATCGAAGTCAGCGGCGAGGGCCTCATGGCACAGGCGCTTCAGCACGAGGTCGATCATCTCGATGGTCACCTCTACATTGAGGGTCTTGCCCCCGAGACCAAGCGCGAGGCCATGCGTCTTATCCGCCAGGCACCCTGGTACTAGTTTTCACGAACAGAACAAGAAGAACGGCCGACCGAGATGACTCGGTCGGCCGTTCTTCTTAGCGGATGACGGTCGCCTAGTGGTTGAGGCTCACACCCTCGGTCGCGGGGGAGCTCGTGTACAGCCCCTCTATGACGTCGGCGAAGTCCTTGACGATCACGTTGCGCTTGATGCTCAGCTTGGGAGTGAGATGACCGCTCGCTTCGGTGAGATCCGCGTCGAGAACGTGGAACTTACGAATCGACTCGGCACGCGACACCTTGGTGTTCGCCGCATCGACCGCGCTCTGAATCTCGGCGAGCACTGCGGGGTTCTTTGCTGCCTCGGAGATCGACATGGTTGCGTCGAGGCCGTTGTTGTTCAGCCACACAGGAAGCATCTCGTCGTCGAGGGTGATGAGTGCCGAGATGAAGGGTTTCTGGTCACCGACAACGATGACCTGTCCGATGATCGGATTGGCGCGGATGGGGTCTTCAAGCACGGCGGGGACGACGTTCTTGCCGCCCGCGGTGACGATGATTTCCTTCTTGCGACCCGTGATCGACAGGTAGCCGTCTTCATCGAACTCGCCGATGTCGCCGGTCTTGAACCACTCGCCATCGAAGGTCTCGTCCGTCGCGGCCTGGTTGTTCCAGTAGCCCGCAAACACGCAGACGCCCTTGACCTGGATCTCGCCATCTTCGGCAATTCGCACTGAGTTCCCGGGGAGCGGCGGGCCTACCTTGCCGATCTTGAAGTTGGATGCGAGGTTCACCGAGACGGGAGCGGTGGTGCCCGTGAGTCCGTAGCCCTCGAGAATCGTGAGGCCCAGGCTGCGGTAGAAGTGACCAAGGCGAAGACCGAGTGGCGCCGATCCGGAGACGGCGTACTTGACCCGGCCGCCGAGGGCTGCGCGGATCTTCGAGAGCACGAGTCGATCGAGCACCGCGAACTTGAGCTTGAGGCCGAGCGGCACATGGCCGGCATCCACCGCCTTCGAGTGTTCGATCGCGGCATCCGCAGCAGCGCGGAAGATCTTGCCCTTGCCCCCGGCTTCCGCCTTCTGCTCAGACGAGTTGTAGACCTTCTCGAACACTCGCGGAACCGCGAGCAGGAACGTGGGCTTGAACGAGCCCATCGCGGGCACGAGCATCTTCGTGTCCGGCTCGTGTCCAACCTTCACACCACCGTGGATTGAGAGCACCGAGATGTAGCGGGCGAAGATATGGGCGAGCGTGATGAAGAGAAGGGTGCTCGACTCCGGGTTCACCACCTCGGGGATAGCGGCCTGAGCATTGCGCGACAGCTCGACGAAGTTCGAGTGCGTGATGATGCAGCCCTTGGGCTTGCCCGTGGTCCCCGACGTGTAGATGAGGGTCGCGATGTCGGAACCCTGAGCGAGATTGCGGCGACGCTCGATTTCCTCATCGGTGACGCCAACACCCGAGGTGACGAGCTTGTCGAGGTCATCGAGATCGATCTGCCACACGTGGGTGACGGCGGGAGCATCGGCGCGAATCTCGTCGAAACGGGCGAAGTGGTCGCGGTTCTCGGTGATGATTCCCTTGGCGCCGGAGTCGGTGAGATTCCAGAGGATCTGTGCCGGTGCCGAGGTTTCGTAGATGGGCACGAGCACGGCACCAGCGAACCAGGTGGCGAAGTCGATGAGCGTCCACTTGTAGCTCGTTTTGGCCATGAGGCCGATCTTGTCGCCTGGTTCGATGCCGGCCGCAACGAGACCCTTGGCGAGAGCCTTGACCTGAGCGAGGAACTCGGCGGAAGTCACATCCTGCCAGCCTCCATCGGACGTGGGCAGGGCGAAGAGCGCCTGATTGGGCGTTTTAGCGACCCGGTCGATCAGTAGATCAGTGGTGTTGGCCTCTGGATCGGAAGCAACAATGGCGGGAACGTCGAATTGTTTCACGGCAACTCCTTTGGCACCGGTAAGGGTCATTGAACCCATACTAGGCCGATTTTCCGGGGTTTTCTTTAGGCGTCGCCAGAGATCACTACACTCGAACATCGTGCATGCCATCGGAATTGACATCGGAGGAACCAAGATCGCTGGCGCGGTCGTTGACGAGAACGGAGAAATTCTCGCCGAAGACCGGGTAGCGACTGAAGCCGGCAATTCCGACGCGATTGTCGATGCCGTCGTCACAATGATCCGCTCGCTTGCTGAAGGCCGCGAAATTAGCGCAGCAGGCGTAGCCGCTCCCGGATTCATCGATGTAGAGCAGTCCACCGTGTATTACACGCCCAACATCAACTGGCGAAATGAGCCGCTGCGCCAGCGGCTTCTCGACCAGCTCGATTTCGACATCACAATCGACAACGACGCTAACGCGGCCGGATGGGCCGAGTTCCGGTTCGGCGCCGGTCGCGCGGTCGATGACATGACGATGCTGACAATCGGCACCGGCGTGGGTGGCGCGATAGTCACGGGCGGAAGGCTCTTCCGCGGCGGTTTCGGAGCGGGAGCGGAGATCGGGCACATGCGCGTCGTTCCGGACGGCCTGCCCTGTGGGTGTGGTGCTCGCGGTTGCATCGAGCAGTACGGCTCCGGCCGGGCGCTGCTGCGCATGGCCAACGAGATCGCTGACGTCGGAGGTATCGGACTCGCTCTCGCCGACGCGCGCGAGCAGCACGGCTCTCTGGACGGGCACATCGTCGGGTCGCTCATCGCGGCGGGCGACTCCGGCGCCGTGCACGCGCTTGAGCAGCTCGGCCACTGGTTGGGCCAAGCGTGCGCCTCGCTCAGCGCGGTGCTCGACCCCCAGCGTTTCGTTTTCGGTGGGGGAGTCGCGGACGCTGGCGACCTGTTGCTCGACCCCATCCGTGAGTCCTTCCGAGCTCACGTGCCTGCTCGCGGCTACCACCCCGAGCCCGAGTTCGTCATCGCAGAGCTCGTCAATGACGCGGGTGTGGTCGGGGCCGCCGACCTCGCCAGGATTCATGCAGCGGCGCGATAGAATCGTGACTTCGGTCGGAAGAAGGTAGCCCAGTGTTCTACTGGTTTATGAAGCACCTCGTTGCTGGACCCATCATCAAGACGGCGTTCAGGCCCTGGGTCTCTGGAATCGAGAACATCCCTCGTGAGGGTGCGGTCATCCTCGCGAGCAACCACCTCTCGTTCATCGACTCGATCTTTCTTCCACTGCTCATTGAGCGCCGCATCTACTTCCTGGCCAAGAGCGACTATTTCGTGGGTAAGGGCTTCAAGGGCTGGGCGATCAAGAACTTCTTGCTCGGTACCGGGATGCTGCCCATCGACCGTTCGGGCGGTAAGGCTTCCGAGGCATCCCTCAACACCGGCTTGAAGGTTCTCGCAAAGGGTGATGTGCTCGGCATCTACCCCGAGGGAACGAGAAGTCCCGACGGCAAGATGTACCGCGGACGCACGGGTGTCGCCCGCATGATCCTCGAGTCTCACGCGCGGGTTGTTCCCGTCGCGATGGTCGACACCGACAAGGTCATGCCCATCGGTTCCAAGATTCCAAAGGTGCGTCGAGTGGGTGTTGTGTTCGGTGAACCCCTCGACTTCAGCCGTTTCGAGGGCATGGAGGGTGACCGCTTCATCCTTCGCTCGATCACCGACGAGATCATGTACGAGCTGAGCCGCATCAGCGGTCAGGAATATGTGGATGTCTATGCGTCTTCAGTCAAGGAGCGGCTCGGCTCCAAGAGCCGCTAGCCCCACGCGTAACCCCCGACCGTCGAGCCGATAGGCTCGGTGAGGCCGTCAATCCGACGGCCGATCCCCTCAATAAAGGAACTCCCGTGTCAGACCCGTCAGAACCAGTCGTGCTCGCCGATCCCGCAGTGATCGCAGGCCTCGACTATTGGCGGACCCTGCCCATCAAGCAGCAGCCCAGCTGGCCGGATGCCGACGCCGTGGGAGAGGCCTCCGCGAAGATTGCGAGCCTGCCGCCGCTCGTTTTCGCTGGCGAGGTAGACATCCTTCGTGATCGTCTCGCGCGTGCTGCTCGGGGCGACGCATTCCTGCTGCAGGGTGGTGACTGCGCCGAGACCTTTGCCGGTGCAACCGCCGAGCAGATCCGCAATCGCGTCAAGACGATCCTGCAGATGGCCGTCGTTCTCACCTACGGCGCCTCGAAGCCCATCGTGAAGATGGGGCGCATGGCCGGGCAGTTCGCCAAGCCCCGCTCAAGCGACACGGAAACTCGCGG